>Ga0214921_10001042_pt1 | contig 48415 bp, 42 predicted proteins | sample LL1505_MetaG_FD_177992 | JGI IMG/M metagenome (GOLD analysis project Ga0214921, IMG submission 177992) | Freshwater microbial communities from Lake Lanier, Atlanta, Georgia, United States - LL-1505 | ecosystem: Environmental > Aquatic > Freshwater > Lake | place: USA: Georgia | collected... | reverse complement strand
TTGCCTCGTTCGAGCCTGCCTTTGTCGATGAACTGGCGGTGATGATGCGCTGGGGCTTCGACTATATGCAGCGTGACAGCGACGCCCATGGCGACGACCATACTCAATCCCCCATTCCATGGCTGCGTGACAGCAAAGGCGGGTCTATCTACTTCCGGCTTTCCACCCGCTCTGTCGAACAGATCCAGCGTCCGATGACCGAGACCCTTGAACATGACATTCTGGCCGGTGGCTATTGGCTGCGCCGCCCCGGTCCCAATCCCGATTGCGTGGTGGTTGCGATGGGGGCCATGGTGCCCGAAGCCATTGCAGCGGTCGGCGAAATGGGCGCAGGCTTCCGCGATATCGGCCTGCTGGTGGTCACCTCGGCCGACCGCCTGAACGCCGGATGGTCGGCGGCCGAACGCGCCCGCCAGCGTGGTGACGAGGTTGCGCCCTCCCATATCGAACAGCTGATCGGTCCGCTGCCCGCCCATTGCGGCCTGGTCAGTGTGCTGGACGGACATCCCGCCACGCTGGGCTGGCTCGGCAGTGTCGCCGGTCACCGCATGGCGGCTTTGGGGGTCGAGCATTTCGGGCAGGCCGGATCGTTGCAGGATCTGTATCGCACCTACCGGATCGACAAGACGGCGATCATCGAGGCCGCCCATTCTTTGCGTGCCAGCATTCACCGCCCCCGCATGGGATGGCAAAGATAGCCGTCCAATCAGTTGCCATCAACGCCCACTTGCGATTGTGCTCAGTTCCGGCTGCACTCCGCCCACAATGAATTTTACGATTTCATCCATGCTGGTCTCTTTGGTCTGGCGGGCGGCGATGGTTTTTCCGGTTTGGAGTACGATGATCCGGTCGGCCACATTGAAAACATCCTGAAGCCGATGGCTGATGATGATCACCGAGACACCATCGGCCCGAAGATTGTTGATGATATCGAGCACCTTTCCGACTTCTTTGACGGCCAGTGCCGCTGTCGGCTCGTCCATAATCACAAGTTTGGCTTCGAACGCCACCGAGCGCGCAATGGCCACGGCTTGCTGTTGGCCGCCGGACATTTTTTCAACCAACAATCGGACCGATTTTACATTGATCTTGAGCCGTTGCAGCAGCTCGATAGTCCTTTTCTCCATCAGGTTTTCATCAAGCACCGACAGGAATGGCAACGACAGTGGATTGCGCAGCAGTTCGCGACCCAAAAAGACATTGGCAACCACATCCAGATTGGGGGCGAGAGCCAGATTTTGATAGATCATTTCAATGCCCGCACGGCGTGATTCTCCGGGATCGCGGAATGTGACCCGTTCGCCATTGACCTTGATCTCGCCGCTGTCGGGTTGATGCACACCGGTCAACACCTTCATGAAGGTCGATTTTCCGGCGGCATTGTCGCCGACCAAACCCACAACTTCGCCGGGCATGATGGACAGGCTGGCACCCGACAAGGCCTGCACCGGACCAAAGGCTTTATGGATATCGATCAGCTCGATCAGGGGATGTCCGGCCATATTCATACCCTCATGATTTCACGCGTTTGAATTGGTCGACATAGACGGCGGTCGCAATGATGATCCCGATCGCCACCATTTGATAATAGGAGGAGACATTGATCAGGTTGAGGCCGTTGGTCAGGATGGCCATCACAACGACACCCAGAAATGTGTTGAGAATACTGCCCCGCCCGCGCCCCAGTGCGGTTCCCCCGATCACGGTAGCTGCAATGGATTCCAGTTCCATGCCTTCCCCCAACGTGGCGTGAGCCGATACGGCGCGCGAGGTTAGAACAAGGGCAGCAAGGCCGACAAGCCCGCCATGCAGCGACCAGACAAGGATTTTGACCCGATCGACATTGATGCCCGAAAACAGCGCCGAATCCTGATTGCCGCCAATGGCATAGACATGGCGGCCAAACCTTGTTTTTACCATCAGAAACGCGCACAGCAAAAACACCAGCAAGGAGATCAGCGCCGGCACCGGCAGGGTCAGGATCTGGCCCGCCCCGATCCAGCCGAATTCAAACGGCATATCGGTAATCGGCAAGCCGCCGGAGATAATCAAAGCCAGCCCGCGTGCGGCCGAATACATCGCCAAGGTTGCAATGAACGCAGGCAAGCCCGCCTTGGCAATCATGATGCCGTTAAAGGCCCCGATGGCCAGCCCGATCCCGACGGCCGAGAGACAACCGATCACCAGTCCGTGATCAATCATGATCAGCGAACTCGTCACACTGATCAGACCGATCACCATCCCGGCGGACAGGTCAAACCCACCCGACAGGATCACGATGGTTTGCCCGCAGGCCACAATCCCCAGAATGGCTGTTTGTCGGGCCACATTTCTGAGGTTTGTGCCGCTGTAGAAATTCGGGTTCAGCCACGAAAAGGCAATGCACAGGGCAATGATAATGAACACCATGCCAAGGCCATTCAAATCGAACCGGAATTTATCCGCAATTCCGGTTCGGGATGCATCGGGAACTGTATCGGTTTGCTGGCTCATCAATGACAGTCCAATTCTGAATGTTGCCAATTCTGAATGATGCTGGTCGCAGCCGCCCGCAGAAAGAATTAGATGGGTGGCTTCCAACCCTTGGGCTGGCGGATCGCCGAAATATCGACGGTGTCGGCATTATCCTTGGTGATGCTGATGGACGGGGTGAACACCTCATCGGGGATCGGCTGTTTGGTCAAAGCCATCAGGGCAATGCGCACGCCCCACCGCCCCATGGTGACGGGCGATTGCGCCATGGTGGCGGAAATCCAGCCCTCGCGCACAAAGCGTTCGGTGTCGTCATTGTAATCGACGGTTGTGATCACGACATTGCCCGGATTTTTGCCCTGCGACCGCAAGGCCTGCGCGGCACCGATGGCAAGGCGGTCGGCACCGGTATAGACCGCATCGATTTTCGGGAAGGCCTGTGTCCAGTCTTCCATCAATTTCAAACCGCGATCGGTGGCATTGGGGGTCCATTGCTCCGACAGCAATTTGATCTCGGGATATTTCGCAATCACATCCTGAAAGCCTTTGGCGCGGTTGATGAACGCGCTGTTGCCCGAAACACCGCTCATCATCACTACATTGCCTTTGCCCTTGAGGGCAGACACGATGAACTCGCCCTGCATCTTGCCGGTCTCGTAATCATCCGAGCGGACACGGCCCAGCACCTTGGTATGATCGGACATGATATTGACATTGACCACCGGAATACCGGCCGCTAAGGCTTGGTCGACCTGCGCCATCGCGGTCACGCTGGTGCCCGGCACAAAAGCAATCACATCGACTTTGTTGGTAATCAGGTCTTCCATTTGCGAGACTTGTTTGGCGACATTCTTATGTTCGCCCGCGTCATACATGATGACCTTCATGCCCATCTTCTGCGCTTCATCGGTGAAGCCATAGGCTTGTGCGACGAAATGCGGAATGGCCAGATTGGGTTCGAGAACCCCGATCGTATAGGCCTTATCGGGTTTGGTTTGCGGTTTGATCTTGTCCTCGGCTTGGACGGCGGTCGCCGCCAGCACCAGTCCGAGGCTTGCCAGCGCAGTCTTGCGGATCCAATGATGTGTCATATTCCCTCCCCATATGTTGTTTGGTTCATGTGATTGACGACATAAAAGTATTGAAATGCTGCGGCTTATTTCAGTGCGCCACCCGAGAAGCTCCGGCCCGGAACGGCCATATACAAGCCGACATTCTGGCCGCCATCGGTTTCGATGACACTGCCTGTGGTGTAGTTTGCATCCTCGGAGGCCAGAAACACGGCAATGCGGGCGACATCGTCACCCGTGCCGATCCGGCCCAAGGGAGTGAAGGCCTCACGTCCTTTTTTAATCTCGGCATTCGAATACATGCCATCAGTGCCCGGCGTATGGATGAATCCGGGTGCGATCGCATTGCAGCGAATGCCGTATCGGCCCCATTCCAGTGCCATCTGTTTGGTAAACATGATGATGCCGGCTTTGACGCTGCTGTAGGATCCGGCAAAATTGTAAGGGGCAAGGCCGGCAATCGATGCAATATTGACGATGCAACCGGCCTTTTGCGCGATCATGTGCTTGCCAACTGTCTGACTCATCAGAAACGAGCCTTTCAGCCCGATATTGATGGTCGCATCCCATGCCTCGTCGCTCAATTCCTCGAGCCGACCGGGCACAATCCGCATGGCATTGTTGACCAGAATATCAACACGCCCATAGGTATCGATTGCATGCTGCACCAGATGCTCGACATCCTTGCGTTGTGTCACATCCGCTTGGCAACCCGTGGCATGGCCCGAACGGGCCACCAGCTCGGCACTCTGCAGGGTAGTGACTGGATCAATGTCGGACACCACGACATTCGCGCCCTCTTTGGCAAAGGCGAGCGCAATATCCTGTCCGATGCCCCTGCCACTTCCGGTGATGATTGCAGTTTGCCCTTGCAGTCGCATTGAATCCACCCTTTTTCATTTTGTAAAATATATGATGCATTACCATCATGTGAAGAAAATACCTTGTCAAGCACAGTTATTGCCCACTTCTATTGGCTCCGACGCGTAGTGGGTATTCGGGATAGTTTTGGATCAGGGAGATCGCAGCGTCACTGAAACAAAAGGAGGCTCGCCGATAGCGACCAGTTCAGCTTCGCAGACCTATGTTGCCTGTCGTTATTCAAGCCGTTAGCATGAATTGGCGGGACGGATTGTCCTGGATATCGGGGATTTGTCATGACCTCATCTTTGGACCATTTCGTCGCCATCTCTCGTTGCGACAAGGTGCAGGATAAGTGGCAGTACTGTCACAAACACGCAATACAGGGTCTTTTTTGACAGGGTATGGGTTATTTGAGGGGGAAAACACCATGTCGATCCATCGTCGCAATTTCATCGCTCTGGTGGCAGCAGGATGCGGAATAAGCTTGAACCATCCGGCCCCGCTGGCCCAAACCCATCACAGCCACGCTCCATTGCCCGAAACGAAACCATCGCCCGACCCGTTCGCAAAACTGCAAGGGGGGACACCCCATCATTTGACACCCGATCAGGAAGCGCAACGGTCCTTCGACAGTCCGGCACCCAAAGGCCCGCTAGGGCGTTGGATTGCCAGGGCTGCCTTGCCTATCCCCCGCAGTGAAATGGCGTGGGCCACTGAATTGAACGGACGGTTGCATGTGATCGGGGGCTATGGCGAAGGCCGTGTTGATCGTGGATACCACCATGTCTATGACCCGAAACATGATGCCTGGTACAATGCTGCAGCTTTGCCGCGAGGGGCAAATCATGTTGCTGTGACAACCTTGGATGGCCGCATTTATGCCTTTGGCGGGTTTCTCGAGCAAAACCGCAATCCCGACAACAATGCCTATGTATACGACCCGGTTCAGAACAGTTGGTCGCAGATTGCGCCTTTGCCGCGCCCGAGAGGGGCCGCAGCGGCTGTTGCTCTTGATGGCAAAATCCATTTGATCGGCGGTGCGTCCTCGCCGACACCAGAACGCGCCAGTGTTGGCTGGCACGAGGTCTATGACCCCAAATCCGATAGCTGGTCTTTCCGCAAGGCCCTGCCCGGAGCACGAGACCATGTCGGCATCGCTGTCCATCAGGATCGCATCCATATCATCGGCGGCAGGTTCAACACATTCGAATATAATACCGATCTGCACCATGTGTATTTGAGCGACCGTGATACATGGGAACTCAGAAGCCCCCTGCCGACACCTCGTTCGGGCCATGGTCTGGTTGTTTACAGAGACCGGTTTTTCGCCATGGGCGGCGAAGGCGGCATTATCAACAAGCCCGGCCAGCAAACTGTTTTCGGCCAGATGGAAAGCTATGATCCGGTGTCGGACCGGTGGCAGTCCCATGCCGCAATGCCAACCCCCAGACATGCCGTGGGTGCCGTCGCGATCGGTGATTATATCTATGTCGCCGGTGGCGGGGCCGTTTTAGGCGGGGGAGTGCAATCGGCGATCCACGAAGCATTTACCTTGTCGTCGATAATGTAGGGGCTGACAAAAGAGCAGAAAAAGCAGAATTCCGACAAGTATTCACATCTGTTGATCCGCACAGGTTAGGGCGGGGGTTCCCGTATGAACAGCAGCCGGACTGGTTGGCGTCAAGCGCAATACAGCCTTCCTCTATTGTTATCAATTACGAAAAATCATCGACGGATCAATGGCATTGAACATAAAATGGCACGGAATTCTATGCCGTTTTTATGCGTGAAGACATGAGGATGGATCCCATGCAAATTGGTTAATGATAAAAAAACCAATAAAAACAAACGATTAATAAAATCTCAAAGTTGGCACGATTCATGCGAATCAATTTCAGAGTTAGAATACTTTGGAATTCGAATGATGGTTGGAATTAACACTAACAACAATGCGTTGGTTGCAAATGCGAGTTTGACCGGCAATCAGGTCGGGCAGAACAGAGCGGTTCAACAATTGTCAACGGGCTTGCGCATTAACAGTGCCCGCGATGATGCAGCCGGATTGGCCATTTCAACAAAAATGAATTCCTCGGTGAGAGGAATGGCTGTTGCCATCAGAAACGTCAATGACGGCATCTCTCTCACCCAAATTGCAGACTCCGCACTGGCCTCTGTTTCGAATAGTCTCCAGCGTATGAATGAACTGGCATTGCAAGCCGCGACAGGCACTTTGTCGGACGGGGACAGATCCAAATTGCAAATCGAAGTGACGCAACTGGTCAACCAAATCGACACGGTAAGTGCCACAACAAATTTCAATGGTATCCGTGTGTTCGGAGGCGTTTCCAGCAAGCTTTCATTGCAAACCAATGCCGCGAGTGGCGCATCTGTGGCCCTTAAACTCCCGTTCATGAATACACGCACATTGGGATTGGGACACAGGTCGGCAATGATGGCGCAAGGATTTGGGTCTCTGGCTGTCCCCGCGGGCTCATTGAATAAAGGCTTGTCCGGCGGTGAACTCGTCATCAACGGTATCGCGATCGGGTCCTCGCTGCCGGAGGATGATACGACCTCCGCAAGCGACAGGGCTTCCTCGGCCATAGCCAAGGTTGCATCGATCAACCGGCAATCATCTCTCACAGGTGTAACGGCAAGACCCGGACCGACCCTGGCCTCGGGCGTTCCAATGTCGACCGGAATGGCCGGCAAAAGCGGCACAGTCACAATCAACGGCGTGTCCACAGCAACGATCACCCTGAAAGGCAATACAAATCTCGACAGAGCGCAAGTTGTCCAGGCAATCAATGCGCTGACTCCAAGAACGGGTGTTCGCGCCGTTGATACGAACAACAGCAAAGCAGGGGTACAACTCATCGCCGCGGATGGCAGAAATATAACAACCTATACGACTTCGCTGACGACAAGCTCTGATTTCAATGCAGGATATCTGGGCGTAAACGCCGTGAGTTATGCAGCCGGTGCGACGATCGGAAATGTAGGCATATTCACCGGTACATATTCGCTTCAATCAATCGACGACGAACCCATTGTCATTTCAACAGACCATGCGACCGATATTGCCAATAGCGGCCTGGCTGTCGGGGTCTATGAGCCGAATAGATCCTATGTCAATTCATCTGCACGACAGTCCGTCGTTGCGGATCAAAATATCCCGCCTCTTCTTTCCACCTTGCAAGGTGGCGACGTTCCAAGTGCCACAGAAAACGCCACGGTCGCTTTCGGTCAGTTGGCCGGAGGAGATTCGGTGACAGTCGGCGGACTTGTCCTGACTTCCACCTCTCCCATGAGCAGTTCTGAAGTAGCGGCAGCTTTCCAGAATATTCAAAGCGGCACCGCCGGTGCTGCCATTGTTGTTGCAGGGGGAAAAGGCGTTTTCAGCGGCGCGCTGGGCAGTTGGAACTCCGGTCCGGCCGGAGGAAATACCGTCAAATTGACAAGCGTGACACCCGACACCAATGTTGCGGATCTGCAGGTCAGCAACAGCTTTTATGCCGCTAATCCCATCAAAAGCATCATCACCCCCGGGCAGGCCGCGACAACAGCAAGCCCCGGCCAACCTGAAATCGATACGGTGCGTTTCAACGATCTGGCGATCGGACAGTCTTTTAATCTGCTGGGTATTGCTGTTACAGGCCCGATGACCGGATCGGCGATCGGCCATCTGTTCGAAAAACAGGCCAATCTCGGGGGGTGGATCACAGGCAACAATTCCAACGGGGCCGTGCCATTCATCAAAAACACCAATGTGGGATCCCTTTTGGGTTCGCCGACACTTGCGGCGTCCGCCTTTTATATTGTGCAGGGCCAGCAGGCTGGATTATGGCCGACGGTTACTGCGCCTGCCAGCACTGAAGTGGATCAGATCAACTTCGGCAACATATCACAAGGCGACCGGGTCAGTATTGGCGGATTAACCCTGACATCCAATGTCAGCATGCTTGCATCAGAGGTTGCAGCCGCTTTCGGCCAAATTGCAGATGGCACAAATGCGGGCGCTTTGGTGGTGGCAAACGGAAAAGGATCGTTTACCGGAACTCTGACGGGCTGGTCCACTTCGGCTGCGTCTGGTTCTGCCGTGCAGTTTACCAGCACGGTATCGGGGCCTGTTGCCAGTCTGGCGGTAACCCGTACCGCCGGAACAGGTGGAACAGCCAGTGTCATTTCGCAAGTGACGCAGGGGCGTCTCGGCAGCAGCAATACCGAAACCAATACTGTTCAATTCGGCAATCTGGTATCTGGTTCATTCGTGTCTGTTGGCGGCCTGACTTTGACAGCCACACAGGCCATGACGGCTGCCGAAGTCAAAGCCGTATTCCAGAACCTGCGGGACGGCGTTGGCGGAAGCGCTCTCAATGTCACAGGAAATAAAGGTTATGTCTCCGGCACATTGAACGGTTGGAATACCTCCCTCTCCGGCAACAGCGTCATTTTTACAAGCTCGGCAGCCAATGCAGATATGCCGGATCTGACAATTTCATACACGGAATCAATGGCATCAAAGGGTCTGGAATTCGGCGATATGACCCTCAATGGCGTTCAAATTCCCGCATCCAGCGCAGCGGACGACGTCGCGTCCAATACGATTACACCAAGCTCCCGAAAGGAAGCCAGTGCGATAGCCATTGCCGCGGCGATCAACAAAGTGTCCGGGCAGACCGGGGTTACCGCGACACCACGGCCAAATGTCATTATCGGCGGAGGCTTTTCATTTAGTTCCACCAATAGCGGGACGCTATACATCAACGGTCAGCCGATTATCATCGAGCCCATCCTGGATCCTCCGCCTGACCCTGCGACATTGGGCACGGAGTCGACACTGAGTATCGTAACTCCGGGACAAGTCCCGATACCCGCATCGGCTGCCAGCCCTGAAGTGGATTCGGTCATTTTGCCGTCTCTGGCAAACGGCGGCACTCTTTCAATCGCAGGTATCACTGTCACGGCGAATGCCGATATGACGGCATCAGAAGTGCAAGGCATATTTGCAAATCTCAATGACGGAGCCTCCCCCAATAGCGCAACAAATGCCACCATCACCGGCACACTGACCGGATGGAGCACGAGTGTGCTTGGTCCCCTGACAATTTTCACGAATTCCGTAGCGGGTCCTTCGAACACACATATTTCCGGAGCCAATATCATTCCGGGGGAGTTGGCCACGCCTGCCATTGTCGGCGTCAACGAGATTGCCAGCATTGACTTCGGCCAGTTGGCACCGGGTGACAGAGTTACTGTGGCGTCAATGACACTGACTGCGGTGTCTTTCATGACCGCCACCGAAGTCGCGCAAGCATTTTCGAATCTTGCCGACGGGACGACAGGGAATGCCGGAGCCAAAGGCACCATGTCGGGGCAACTCACCGGCTTCGCGTCAAGTGCGGTATCGGGGCAGGCAGTCACCTTCACCTCGAGCACGGCGGGCCCGTCACTTGGCAATTCCAATCATTTTTATAATGCCGTCGCGCCGATGACCCGGACGGGACAGACCAAAATCTCCAATATCACGGCTGCAATCAATACAATGTCGGGCCTGACAGGCGTTATTGCGTCCGATAATGGCAGCGGATTGACATTGACTGCAGCCGACGGACGAAACATCTCGCTGGCAACCGGCAGCAATCCGGCGACCAATACACTCACTTTGCAAAATCTCGGTCTGGGACCCACCAAGGCAGCCATAGCCAACCAGCAATATCCCGCATTGAAAATCAATGGTGGCCCGGCGGCAGCCATTACGACCTATGCGACCGTTTTGCTGGACTCGGACAAGAGCTTTACTCTGTCTGGCGGCAGCCGGTCGACCGCTCTGTGGGATTTGAACCGCCTCGGTTTGCAGGAAAACACCTATGGGGGCTCCGATGACGGTATCAAAATCGCGGATCTTGATATTTCATCCTTAAAAGGCACCAATGACGCCCTCGCCTCGATTCAAAATGCTCTCTCGCAAATATCCGACCTGCGATCAAACCTTGGTGCGATGCAAAACAAATTATTCAGTGCCGTTGGCAATCTGAGGGCCGACGGAACCAATGCGGAGCAATCACTCGCCCGCATAACAGACACCAATTATAGCCTGTCCTCGACAGAATTGACGCGGAGCCAAATGATTTCGCAAGCTGCCACGACCATGTTGGCCCAAGCCAACCAGAGCAGCCAATTGGTGCTTCAGTTGCTTAAACCCTAAGGGAATAGAAGCGCCGGATAATTAAAACGGCTGAGAGTTTTTTGCCATTTCAAAAATAAATTCATCCGTCCGAAGAATGACGGACACAATACCCAATGTGGTTGATCCAATGATTAAAGGCAGATCTCACTGTATTTTATAATGGCTACCACTTCTGATGGACACTTCCCGACGGGTCTGAAACCAGTCGATACCAGACGGATCCGAAACCAACCCGAAAACAAGAGATGGCTAACGAGATGTGTTTTTCTTTCCCATACGTTTTTCATAAGCTTTGCCAATTGCAATGACAAGTCGCTCAAGGCTCACAGGCTTTTCAACCGGGGCCCGTTTGATCGATGCTTTTTTCAAAGGCTTGCCCTGCTCAGCCTGTTTGGAGTGAGCATTTTTAAGAGCAGCCATCAGATCTTCTCTGCTCATCTTGGTCATCATTCTAACCCTTTGGCAGTTTAAACCAGACACGAACTTACTCCGTATTGGTCTATTTTAACATTTGTAATGGGGTGTCCTTCCATAAATTATATCATTCGGAACCGGAATTTTCTGCGGATGATCCCGCTGGAAAAGAGAAGTATTCAGACAAGGACTTCCAGACTCAGAAAGTGCAGATAACTTTTGTTTTGAAGCAGGCCGGGGATGCCACACCAATCTGCGAAATGTGCCGTAATGCCGGTATTTGGAATACACCCCTTTTATGATTGTCAGCGTAGCGATCCTTAAAGTGTGACATGCGTCTCCTATCGATCGCAAGTATTGATGCCGACAATAAAATCGCAGCTATCGTTATCTTTCGGTTGTGATCAATGAGTCCCGGGCCTAGTTCTGGGACGGATTTGGTTCTGTGTTGGTCAATTTGCCATGAGACCCAGGGTCTTGGTCCGCGGACAACGGTCACAGTGTGTTCATTACGTAAATCCGGAATAACGCAGAACAATCAGAAATTTAGAAGATAAACATTGATGTGGATCAATGCTTGGTCCCGTTCGTGTAATAGGCTGATGACCAGTGCCTATTCTGGCTACTGACAACAGCGGGGCGATAATGGAAAAGAAATTAGGCCTTATATCCTCTGTGGTCTTGTTTGCTGGTGCGCTCGCCTTGTCGTGGACAACGCACGGAACCGGTGTCGTGGTCGATGATGCCAAGCGGCAAATCAGCATCCCGAAGCTGCTGACAATGCCGCTTCAAGTCCAGGCTGCATATAACGGTACAGATGTTTATTTCCGTTATCGCTGGCCTGCGCCAAATCCCGGCATATTTCACGACATGCTTCGTTTCACCGATGGCAAATGGGTGGTAAGGGGCAATCCTGTTCCGGGCTCGCAGCCGGATGGCCTCCACGAGGATCGTGTCTCGATGATGCTTGATGACGGCTCGGTGCCGGAGTTCGGTCGCTACGGTGGCTATATCGCAATCGGTGACAGGCTCGCAGGCTTTACCGTCGAGGCAGATATCAAATCGGTTAAAGACCATCCCTATCTTGGAAAGAAGCTTGGACTAGAGGAACCCACAAAATATCTCCCGGCAACCCGCAAAAACCAAAACGACTGGACATCAACCGTACCCGAGAAGGAGCAAGACAGACTTCAGGCGGCCGGATATTTTCTCGACCTCTGGCATTGGCGGGCAGCGCGCTCCAACCCGACCGGCTTTGCCGATGACCAGTTCATAACGGCCGGACGTCTGAGTGACACGGGTCGCGGCGCTTATGCAACCAACTGGGACAGCGATAAGCAGCAGCCGCGCCTGATGTTTGATCCCTCGAAAACCGGTATGAGGGCCCTTAAATGGAATGATATTGTCGGTGGAAAAATTGACCAGGACGGTGCGCATGCCCTCACGGAGGATCAATCCGTAGCGTTCGACCCAGCAGCGGGCTGGCAAGAAGGCGACACGATCCCGCGTCGTCTTTTGCGGACACCCCAGGCCTCGCGCGCTGACATAGCCGTTGCCGGCAAGGCGCACTGGGCTGACGGATTCTGGGAGGTTACGCTCCGCCGCAAAATGGACACCGGAAAGCCACTGGAGGATAAGATCATTCGGGACGGCGGCGTCTATCAGGTTGCCTTCGCTGTTCATCGTCAGGCGACCGCGGGACGCTGGCATTATGTTTCACTCCCGATTTCTGCAGGCTTTGGCCGCGAGGCAGAGTTGGCGGTAGTCGCTTTTACCGGCGAAGTGCCGGATTGGAAGCAACCCCCGCGGTCCTTGACCCTGTTCTATCCCGGCCAAGTGAGCTGGCCGCACCTCAACAGCGTCAAACACGGTGGAGCCGAAAGCATTGCAAAAGGTATCCCCGTACGCTCACGCCATAGTGAAGAACAACTCGCGCATTATGGGATAGAAGCTGAATTCGCCGAATTAATCCGCGTTCAGTGGCTATTAACATTACTGGCAGGTCTCGCACTGATTGGGGCCTTTGGCTGGGCACTGCTGACGTCCACATTCAAGATGGAGCAATAATCATGGCCGGCTATCATGTTGTACTGGTTCATTTTCCAATCGCGCTGTGGATGACTGCTACACTGGCTATTCTCTATCGCGCAATGTCCGACGGGCCGCTGGCGCTGAGCATAGACCGCGCATTGGTCCCTTTGCTTTCAGCTGGTCTCGTTTTCGGTCTCGCCGCCTACGGCGTCGGGCTTTCTGTCTGGCCAATCGAGACGATCACCACCTCGCCACTTGGACGCAACCATGTGATGCTTGCAACCTGGACAACGGCCTATTGGGCACTCCTGCTTGTCCTGCGCTGGAAGCGTGGGGCAGCGATCTGGCAGGGCATGATGCGCTGGGTATCCGCTGGCCTTGCATTGCTCGGCGGATGCCTTCTGGGCATTACTGGGACGCTCGGCGGTCACCTTATCGGCGTATATACGGAGGTATCGCAAGTTTTGCGTGCAATAGGCTGGGAGGTTTACACGACATTTTACGTTCCGAACCCGGCTCTCATCGCCATTGGCTTAGCATCGCTCATTCTGGCAGGGATAGGCCTTTTTGGGGGATCAAGACATACAAACCGGCCTGTTTGACATGCTGGAAAACGGAAGGTTACCGAAGCCAATGTTAAGCCCTGACGGCTGGTTTTTCACGCTGAACCGAGTTGTAAAAGATGAAATCCAAAAACAGTCCCCGAATAACGGGCTGGCATCAACAATCATTTTTCAAAGCAAACCAGAATTGGCCAATTGGCCCAATTGACCCAATTGAGCCGAGGGTCGTAATCCACGGACAGTGCCCACAATGTGTAATTCCGCAAACAATGCAGCCTATTGATCCAACAGCCTTGACGATGCACGGATATCAATGGAGGATTGGCAGTGAGACGACAACGGGATCCGGCCACATCGTGCCATCGGCAAAAAGGCCCAGATTTGGTTCGTGAACGGCTCATCGGTACACAGGCCGGCCTGAGCCTTAACCCAGGAAAAATCCGGCTCCGGCTGGCCTGAAGTCGCGGAGTTCCACAAGATTACCCCAGTCTCTGCCACTCTCTGCAGGAAGTTGGGTCCCGGGTCATTTTTCAGGGGCAGGCAACTGCGCAATGTTGACATTGAAGTGCCAGATGGTTTCGGATCAAACAAAAGCTGTTAGAGATGCGCCAGGGACAAGCGGAAGGATTAGGATTTCTGGGTGATGCCTGCGGTCGCCAATGGCCTGCCACTTGAAGATGATTATGATGAACAACACAACAGAACAACTCAATCTGTCCAATCAGGCCTATGCCTCGGTTTCCGAGATGATCCAGCAGCGTCGTCTCAAAGGGGGGGCGTTGATTGTCGAGTCGCGCTTGGCTGATATGCTGGGTATTTCCCGTACCCCTTTGCGGGAAGCACTCCAGCGACTGGAAGGTGAAGGTCTGGTTATCAAAGGGGCTGGCCGCTCTTTCATTGTCCGGCATGTGGATCTGGGCGAATATCTGCAAAGCCTCAAAGTCCGGGAGATTCTGGAAGCCGAAGCTGTGATGCTGGCGATTGGCCGTATTCCTCCGGTTAAAATCATTCAGGCCAAGCGCGAGGTCAAAGAATTGCGTTCGGCCGTCTCATACCACACCGAAGCGCATTGGCGCTCAGACGACAATGTGCACGGGCTCTATATCGATGCGTGCGGCAACGAGGTGATGATCAAATTCATCCACCGACTGCGGATGGCCACGCGTTTGTTTGAAATCGCGCAACTGCCCGATCGTGTCGAGCCCGATTCAAACGAGCATCTGAATATAATCGATGCCCTGGAAAATGATGATGCCAAAGCGGCCTGCAAAGCCGTGCGTACCCATATTAAAAGCCTGACAAAATCGGCCCTGCAGTCGGTCAGTATCGACGCTTGAGGCTTAGTGCTTGAGAATTTTGGATACAAAATCTCTGGTTCTTGCCTCAATCGGAGCGTTGAAAATCTGCTCCGCCGGGCCGCATTCGATGATTTTACCTTGAGCAATGAAGGCGATGCGGTGGGAGACTTCACGCATGAAGCCCATTTCGTGCGAGACGATGATCATGGTCATCCCCTCGCTGGCCAGTGAGCGGATTGTATCCAGAACTTCCGAAACCAGTTCGGGATCCAGCGCGGCTGTAATTTCATCCAGCAATAGAATTTCCGGCTTCAGGGCCAAAGCGCGTGCAATCGCAACGCGTTGCTGCTGCCCGCCTGAAAGCTGGTCGGGATAGCGTGACATCTGATCCTTCAGACCAACTTTCGCAAGCAGTTCGCTGGCTTCGGCTTCGACCTCTTTCGGGTTGCGGTTGCGGATTTTGACCGGAGCGATCGTTACATTTTCAAGGGCCGTCATGTTCTGGAACAAATTATATTGCTGGAACACAATGGCACTGCGTTCACGCATGTTCCGGACGGATTGGGCATTGCCGTAGTCGATCACTTCGCCGTTGAGACTGACCGATCCTGCCGACAGGGGTGTGAGGCCGGTCAAGACACGCAGGATCGAGCTTTTGCCCGAACCCGAAGGCCCCATCAAACCGATAACCTCGCCTCTGGCTATATCCAGATTGACGGTGTCGAGAACCTGAACCGTTCCGTAATGTGCGCTGAGGTCTTTAATGACGAGATGGTGCAAGGCGCTTCTCCAGATAATGACCAAAACGCGAGAGCGGATAGGATACGGCAAAATAAAGGATCAGGATGGTACCGAACACCAGGATTGCGGAGAACCCTTTGTTGTTTAAAACCTTGCCGGCATAAGTGAGTTCGATCACCCCGATCTGAGAGGCCAAAGCGGTGTCTTTGATAAACATGACAAAGAAACCGAAGGATGGAGGCAGGATCATTTTCCAGGCTTGCGGCAATACGACATAGCGAATGGATTGCAACAGGCTGAAATTCATAGCAGTTGCGGCATCCCATTGATTGTGATGGATCGACAACAGACCGGCGCGGATAATTTCCGCCAGAAAGGCCGAAGCAATCAGAGTGACGCTCAGGGAAGCCACAACAAACAAAGGAAGGTTGGCGCCGCTGAGTTGGAATACGAAAAAGATCAACATGAGTGTAACAAGAAACGGCACGCGCCTGAAAAATTCGGTAAACAGCAGCGCGATCCAGCGCAAGGGCGCAAGCCACGGTTTCTCGGTCAAGCGGACAACACTGATGAGGCAACCGAACAATAATCCGAAAAGGCAACCAATGGCCGAGAGGGCGATTGTCGTCCCGACGGCCTGTGCGAGAAAGATCAGATTATAATAGGTGAAAAACCGTGGCAGTTCCTGAATGAGTTGGCCCATCATGTCAGATCACCCGCAATTTGGTTCTGAAGAGGACAGAGCCGAGCAGCCCGAGTGCCAAAGAGGCCAGCAATGTGATGGCGATATAGAGACCGGCTACAACACTGAAAATCTCGAGAGACCGGAAGGTGATGGAATTGATGTTGAGGGCCTGGCCGGTCAGCTCCTCGACACCGAAAATGGCAGCCATCGAAGTGCCCAGCGTCATGATGATGTAATGATTGGAGAGAGGCGGGAACAGGACCCGCGCGATATGCGGCAAGATCACATAGCGGATTTGCTGCCAGCGTGAGAAGCCCAGCACAATCGCCGCTTCCATTTCCGATTGCCGGCGGGTCGAAAAACCGGCGCGCTGGATTTCTGTCAGATAGGCACCGGCATTGAGCGTCATGCCGATCAAGACAGCCGCATAAGAGGACAAGAGAACACCTGCATCGGGCAGTGCAAAATAGAGGAAATAAATCTGCACGAGTTGCGGTGTATTTGTAAAAAACACGACAAAGGCCTGAATCGGTTTGGCAACCCATTTGGGGCCGAAACTGAGCAGGGATGCGTTGGCTGTGCCGATCAGCAGGCCGCCGCAAAACGACAAAAAAGCAATTTCCAAAGCCAGATAGGCACCATCGATCAGGCGCGGAAGATAGGGCCAGATCTGGCCGTATTGAAATGTATAATCCAGCATTGAGGCATCGATCCGGAAAAAAGATGTGGCGGCTCCATAGCCGCCACATTCAGGCGTTCACTAAAGATCTCAAAAATAAGGGGTCATGCCTGTCGGAAACAGCATTTTGATACCGAATGCCTTCTCCCACAATTCATCGATTTTGCCCCGGCGCTGCAGTTCGAAGACCGCGACATTCAACCAATCCTTGAGACCGGTCGAATTTTTCGCCACACCCAAACCGCAATAATAGACATCGACGGGGGTTGGCACCACACGCCATTTGACATTGTGCTTGTTCATGTGCTCGCCGACGAAATCGATCACATCGATGATGGCATCGCCGCGTCCCTGCGCAATGGCACGGATCGCATCCGGATAATTGTCGAGCAGCACAACCTTGGCGTTTTTCAGGTTATCCTCGATATATTTTACCGGTGTCGATCCGCGCACCTGCACCAGAGTGACATCCGGCCTGTTGAGGTCTTGCACCTTCTCGAAAGGCTTGCCCTCTGTTGTCAGCACACCGAACACTTCGGTATGGACGGGCACTGTAAAATCGATCACCTTGGCGCGCTCGGGATTGCGGGTCATTGCCCCCATGACAAAGTCGATTTTTCCGGAGGTGACAAAGGGGATGCGGTCGGGCGAGCCGACCTGAACAACCTGTAATTTGACACCGAGCATTTTGGCCAGTTCGGTGGCAACATCGACATCAAAGCCGATGATTTCGTTCTTTTCATTGAATTTGCCCAAGGGAGGTAGTGTGGGGTTCACGCCGACACGGATTTCACCTGATTTGATAATTTCATCAAGCGGGCGGGCTGTTGCGTCACTATATCCCCATGACACAGCCATTAGGGCGAGTGTCACCAAACCTTTCGAGATTTTTCTCAACATCTATTGGGTTCCTCTTCGAACAAAAACACTCAGATAGCGAGCTCGAACAATTGCGCTCGGGAGTAAGTTTGTATACAAATTGCAGACATGTAAAGCCCAACCATGCATCATCTTTCATCTTTCTATGCATTCGTCATCGTTCGTCAGGTCACGGTCAATGGTTTCTGCCTTCACCCGTATTGTTGCCAGTCACCACGCGCTCGTCCACATCAATGTTGATGGTGTTGACTGCGTTGCTCCTGCCGGTGAGCCATTGGCAACCAGCCTGTTGGCTGCCGGATATGTGATGCTGCGCCACAGCCCCAATCGGCACAATCCGCGCGGGGCGTTTTGCCTGATGGGCGTCTGTCAGGAATGCGCCATTCATGTCGACGGACAAATTGTCCAGGCCTGCATGACACCGGTTCGGGCCGGTATGGTTGTGCAATTACGGGGTGCGGTCTGATGGTCTCGCCCCATTGTCATTTTGATGTGCTGGTGCTGGGTGGCGGCCCTGCAGGGATGGTGTCGGCTATCACGGCAAGTCAGAACGGCCTCAGAGTGGGTTTGATCGATGAACAGGTCGAGGCCGGGGGGCAAATCTGGCGCGCCCCTTGGGCGTCCTCGCCACAAGGATATGAATCGCCGGAAGCCCGTGACGGGAACAAGATGCGCGACAGATTGGCGCTATCCAGTGTTACATGCCTGTTCGGACGGCGGATCTGGTCGGTCACAGACCGGTATCGTGTTGATCTGTTGGGTGCCGACGGAGTTGAAATCTTTCAGGCTCCGCATCTGATCGTTGCTCTGGGTGCGCATGAGCGGGTGATACCGTTTCCCGGCTGGACCCTGCCCGGTGTCATGGGCTTGGCTGCTGCCACCATCATGCTCAAAGCCCACGGACTTGCGCCGCCAAAGGATTGGGTTCTGGCGGGTGTTGGTCCCCTGTTGGCCGCAGTGGCTGCGGGTTATGCCCGCAAGGGCCATCCACCCAAAGCGATCATTGATCTGTCAGGTCCCTCGGACTGGTTTGCTGCCTTGCCAAGTCTAGCCAGTCGTCCCGGTCTGTTCAAACAGGGCGTAGGCTGGGTCCTGTCGATTGTTTCTTCCCGCATCCCGATCTATTTCCGTCATGCGATCCGCCGGGCGGAGGGACAGGACCGCATTTCTGCCTGTGTCATCGGTCCGGTAGACGCTGACGGGAAAAGCATTGACGGGCCGGAAGTGGGCATCGCCTGTAATGCGATGATGGTCGGGAATGGTCTGGTGCCCGGTGGCGAGGTGCCCCGCTTGTTGGGAGCCGATCAGGTCTATCGCCATGAATTGGGCGGCTGGATTCCCGAATGCGATCCGTTTGGCCGTACAAGCCTCGAACATCTTTATGCCATCGGTGACGGGGCAGGAATCCGCGGCGGGGCAGTTGCGTGCAGTGCGGGAAAACTGGCCGGACTGGCGGCGGCCCATGATGCCGGATGTATCGATGCCGGGGCTTTCGCTCACCAATCCGCACAGGCTCTGGCCGAGCACCGCAAGCTGTCGGCTTTTTCAGACGCGATGGCCCATATGATCCGTCTGAGACCGGCTCAGGTCGCCTCGATCGAAGCAGATACCGTGATTTGCCGCTGTGAGGACGTGACGCGGCAGGATCTGGTTGCCGCTGCCCGGGCAGGGGCCCGCGATGTCAACCAGCTCAAGCACTTTACCCGTTGTGGCATGGGACCTTGTCAGGGGCGCATGTGCGGCGACGTAGCCGCAGAGATTTTGGCACAGGAACATCGCCTCGACCGTCAAGCCGTCGGCTATTGGACCGCAAGGCCGCCGCTCAGACCCATCTCGCTTCAATCGATGCTGGGCCGGTTTGACTATGCGGACATTCCCATTCCGAAGCCTGCACCGCTATGAGCACCATGCATGATCTGATCGTGATCGGCGGGGGTATCAACGGTGCGACAACGGCGCTGTTTGCGGCGCGCGGTGGCATGGATGTGGCTGTGATTGATCGCGGACCCTTGTGCCGTGAGGCCTCGGGCGTGAATGCAGGCACTTTGACCATGCAGATGACCCGCGTGGCCCTGATCCCCTATGCCCTGCGCGCACATCACATGTGGGCAACAGCGCGGGAATGGCTGGGCCATGATGTCGGGGTGGTGGTGTGCGATGGCTTGTCCCTTGCCTTCACCGAACAGGAAGCCGAATTGCTCGCCTTCAGGGCGGGAAAACGGCGCGAGGCGGGCGCGCCCATCACATTGATCACCGGACAGCAGGCTTTGCAGATCGAGCCGGGATTGAGTGACAAGGCATTGCTTGCCGGACATTGCCGGGTCGATGGATACGCCAATGCCTATCTGACCGGACTGGCGTTTCGCACGGCCTTGCTCGATGCCGGTGTCACGCTGACGGAAAACAATCCTGCAACGGATATCCGGCAGACATCCTCCGGTTTCGAGGTTGTTACCAAAAAGGGGCCGCTCAGAGCCAAACGGGTGGTCATTGCGGGCGGTGTCTGGATCGAAGAGATGATGGGCTGGCTCGGTATTGATCTTCCGATCAAAACACTGGTGAACCAACTGGCTGTCACCGAGCGGATCCCCACGGCGATGCGGACTGTGGTCGGCATTGCCAATGGGCTTTTATCGCTCAAGCAATATCCCCATGGTACAGTGGTGATCGGTGGCGGCTGGCAGGGGTCTGGCTCACGCGAGGGCGGGACCTGCTCTTTGCTTCCGGAACGGTTGGTCGGCAATATCCGCCTGGCCTGTCATGCCGTTCCCGCTCTCAAAGACGCCCGTCTGGCACGCGCCTGGACCGGGTTCGAGGCGGAAACGCGGGATGCCTTGCCCGCTGTCGGTCCCGTCCCCGGCATACACAATGCCTATGTGATCGGCAGCATCCATTCCGGTTATACAAGCGGTCCCTATCTCGCCAAATTGCTGGCTGACCAGATATTAGGGCGCGAGCCGGACCTTCCACTTTTCCCCATCGACCGCCTCTTGAAACCCGAGCCTCTTGCGCAAGGATAATATTGGATGCTCCGTTCTCCTGCCCATTCCCTGACGGGAATTCATGCCGCGACCATCGTGCCGATGCATGCCGACTATTCGCTCGATGAAGCTGCTTTGGCGCAACATATTGCCGGTGTCACAGCTGTCAAAGGGATCAGAGGCCTGCTGATCAACGGCCATGCGGGAGAAAATTTCACGCTGACCGTTGCCGAGAAAAAGCGTGTTGTCGAAATAGCCCGGGAAGTGGCGCCGCCCGACTGCTATCTGGTATCAGGGGTCAATCAGGAATCCAGCCTTGCCGCAGCCGAGGAGGCTTCCATTCTTCAACAGGCGGGCGCGGATGCCTTGCTGGTCTTTCCGCCCAACAGCTGGGCTTTGGGACATGCCGATGATGTGGTCCTGATCCATCACCGGCATGTGCTGGAGGCTACGGATTGCCCTTTGATGATTTACGGGGCGCCGGTCGGTGCGGGGCAAATGTCCTATCCGCTGTCAGTCCTTGGCGAACTGGTCAGAGAACCGCGCATCTGCGCGGTCAAGGAAGGCAGTTGGGAAGTCGCCGCCTATGAGGCCAACCGCCGCCACCTCAAACAGATCAGGCCCGAATTTATTGTCATGGGTTCGGGCGACGAACATTTGCTGACCAGTTACATGATCGGCAACGAGGGATCGCAGGTGTCTCTGGCAGCGGTGATCCCCGAACTTTTATGCGATTTATGGGACGCGTCTGCGGGCGGGGACTGGACCCGCGCCCGTCTGGTGCATGAAAAAATCTATCCGCTGTCCGTGGCAGTCTACAGGGATGCCCCCGGCGGTCGAGCCACGGCACGGCTGAAAGCCTGCCTCAAAATTTTGGGACGGCTGCAATCGGATGCATTGCGTCCGCCGCAGCCATTGGCCACAGTGTCCGAATATCATACGCTTGAAAGTGCTCTCAAGCACGCTTTGGGTTAAATCAATCGGTTGTCAGAAGGAACAGGTCTATGCGCAAAGGATTTCGTGGCACTTATACGGTGATGATCACACCGTTCGACGAACATCAGAATGTTAATGTGCAGGCCCTGCGCGATCTCACGGAATGGCAAATCCAGCAGGGTATCCACGGTTTGATCCCGCTGGGCTCTACCGGCGAATTCCTGTCGATGACCGAGGATGAAAAAGCATTGGTGGCCGAAACCGTCATCCAGACAGCCGCCAAACGGGTGCCGGTTCTGATCGGAACGGGTGCCGAAGATACACGCGATGTGGTGCGCCTGAGCCGTCAGGCCGAAACGCTTGGTGCGGATGGTGTCATGATCATTCCGCCGTTCTACTGCACGCCGACAGAGGACGAGTTGTATCACCATTACAAGACCGTCGCCGAAGCCATTTCGATTCCGATCATGGTCTACAACAATCCGGCAACGGCCAATGTTGATTTGCGTCCGGAATTCTGTGCCCGCCTCGCCCAGATCGACGGTTGTGATTATATCAAGGAGTCGACGCTCGAAATTACCCGCGTGCGGGATATCATCCGCCTGTGCGGCGACAAAATGACGGTCTTCGGCGGGATTTTGGGGTTTGAATCCTTTGTCGATGGCGCGCAAGGCTGGGTTGCTGTCGCCTCCAATGTGGCCCCCAAGGCCATGGCCCGCTTGTTCGAAATGGTGGCCGACGAGGACAGGGTCAGGGATGCCCATGCCCATTATTTGCATTGGCTGCCGATTATCGAAGCGGTCTTCGGACAAAAATATGTCGGGGGTACCAAAGCACTGCTCAACCATATGGGCTTTCCGGCAGGCTCCCCGCGCCCGCCGCGCCTGCCTTTGCCTGCTCCGGTTGACCAGCATATGAAAGAACTGGTCAACCGGTTCTCCTTGCAATTCAAACTCGCCTGACCCCGTGCGGAACCGGGCCGGACACTCTTCGACCGAAAGCGGTCAGGATATTCCTATCACCTTTGCGGGCCGGAGCTTGATTGCCCGCAAGGGTGAAAGTCTGGCTGCGGTATTGCTGCGCCATAATGAATTCCATCTGTGCGACAGCAAGACCGGCGAACCACGCGGCGGATTGTGTGGCATGGGCGTCTGTCATGACTGCCTCGTGACCGTGGATGGGCGGATCAGCCAGCGCGCCTGTCTGACAACGGTTTATCCCCGGATGGAGGTCGAGCGGCAACCCAATTCGAATATTGATCTGTCGGACAAAAAGGATCTTGCGTCAGTCCCGCACAGCGAATGGCACTATGAAGATGTTGATGTTTTGATTGTCGGCGCAGGCCCTGCGGGGTTGAGCACGGCTTTGACTTTGGCAACAAACGGAAGTGCTCTCTCCATCGTCATTCTGGACGAGCGCAAATTGGCAGGCGGGCAATATTACAAACAGGCTGTCATTGATGGCGGGCCCTGTGACCGGCAAATGCAGGAAGGGGCCAGCCTGATCAGTCGGGTCAAGGAGGCCGGTGTCGATCTGCGCAATGATCATCTGGTCGCGGCAGGTTTCAGACAGGCAGACGGACAGATCGAGATTATCAGTACCCATGACGGGACAGCGCGCATCATCAGACCCCGCTATTTGGTGATAGCTACCGGCGCCTATGAAAGCCCGCCGGTGATCGAGGGATGGACACTGCCCGGCGTGATGACAACCGGTTATCTCCAGACTGCTTTGAGAAGCTATGGTGCGTTTCCCGAGAAGCCAATTCTGGTCGCCGGCAATGGTCCGTTGAACATGCAGGTGGCGGTGGAACTGGCCGATGCAGGTGCCCATGTCGTGGCCGTTGTGGAAGCCGCCCGGGCCCCATGGACACAGCCCATGGCAGGACTGGCCCTGTTGAAAGCCGATCCGTTGCTGGCCTTGAACGGGCTGGATTTGTTGTGGCGGTTGAAGCGGCACACGATTCCGGTGTTGTGGGGAGCAAGGGTTGAAAAGATCGAGGGAGACAAGCAAGTCGAAGCCTTGCTTGTCCATTCGCTTGATGACTCTTGCGAACCGATCCGGTTTGAAGCCGGTGTCGTCGGTCTTGGCGAGGGCTTTACCGCTGCCGCAGAGCTGGCTTGTTTGCTGGGCTGTGAACAGGAGTCCAATCCGGCAGCCGGACAGCGGGTTGAAATCCGCCGCGGAGCGGACGGATCAACCTCGCAAGCCGATATTTTCGTGGTGGGCGAAGCCGGAGGCTTTGGAGGAGCCCATGTCGCCATGGCGCAAGGCAGGCTGGCAGGGCAAACCATAGCGGTTCAATTCGGCTTTCATCAGGAAGAGGACCTCTCCGCCCTGCAAGACGTACACAAACACCGCTTGTTCCAGAAAAAATTGTGGAAGAGTTTTGCCGCGCCGCGCCGCAGCCTTTCTGATGCTCCCCCCCAAACCATTGTCTGCCGCTGCGAAAGCCTGTCGATCGGGACTTTGCGCACCATCATTGCTGATCACGATGTGCGCGATGTCGGCACACTCAAGCGCCTGTCGCGGGCGGGCATGGGCCGCTGTCAATCGCGCTATTGCGGAACGCATTTGCATGAATTGCTGCATGAACAGCCCGGCCATCATACACAGCGGCTGGTGATGCAGGTTCCTGTCAGGCCCGTACCGGTTGCCAGTCTGGCCGTGGAAAAGCCCGAATGGGTGGGCCACAAACATTCCTTGTTGCCCGGTCCGCTGCAATCACACCCGCATAACGAGGATCTGCCCCGTGATGCGGCGATTGTCGTGATCGGTGCCGGAATTGCCGGGCTGTCGACGGCAATGAACCTTGCTTTGGCGGGTGAGGATGTGGTCGTTCTGGACCGGAGCTGGCCCAATGCCTCGGCATCGGGAGGCAATGCGGGTAGTTTGCACGGGCAATTGCTCTCGTTCGATTTTGACAAACACTCGAAAGCCGGAGGTTCACAGGCCCTCAAGACGCTGGTGCTGCAACGTGACTCGATCGCGCTGTGGCAAGAGCTGCAACAGGGATCACCGCTGGATTTCGAAATCAAGATCACCGGCGGCCTGATGGTTGCCGAAACGGAGCAAGATCTGGCTTTTCTGCAAGCCAAAGCCGCCCTTGAACGGGAACAGGGCATCCCATGCGAAGTGATTGGCCCCAATGAATTGCGAGCCATGGAGCCTGCGCTTGACGAGCGTTTTCTGGGGGCGGCTTTTTGTCCGATCGAAGGCAAGATCAATCCGCTGGTTGCCACACAAGCCGTTTTGACCAAAGCCCGACAGGCGGGGGCACGGATTTTTTCGCGTTGCGAGGTTCGCCATATCGAGCAAACGGCCTCGGGGTTTGTGATCCATACCAATGACGGACCGATCAGGGCGGGCCGGATTGTCAACGCGGCAGGGGCCTTTGCCTCGCGGATCGGTTCGATGCTCTCGACGCGGATACCGGTTTTCGGGGCTCCGTTGCAGATGATCGTGACAGAATCGGCACAGCCGATGGTCCATTCACTGGTCGCCCATGCCGCCCGCCATCTGACATTGAAACAGGCCGGCAATGGCAATTTCATCATTGGCGGCGGCTGGACGGCTGGGCTTGATCCTGCGCAAGACCATCCCCGACCCTTGCGCGACAGTCTGGAAGGCAACCTCTGGATCGCCCAACACGTTGTACCCGACCTGAAAAAGCTGCATGTGCTCAGAAGCTGGGGGGCAATGAACATCAATATCGACGGGGCACCGATCATCGGCGAGCATCCCTCGATCAAGGGGTTTTATACCGCAGCGACCTCGAACGGCTATACGCTTGGGCCGATCATGGGGCGGGTCACAGCCGATTTGATGGTACGGGGACAAACAGATTGGGATGTCGGGATCTTCTCGCTCGAGCGCTTCGGTTAGCGGGCGCAAGCTTCTGTTGGCGTTTATTTGTTCGGGGTGAGCTAAAAGGATGCAGATTTGCATCTGAGGCGAGAGATTCGTTCTTGTAAGCATCGCGTTAATGCATACGATATGCATGCAAATCTATTCGAGGGACTTGTTCTGCTTGCAACGAAAGGGAACTGCCATGACTGTATCTGACCGCCCATCCATTCCCATGTCCGATTTGAAGCCCAACCGCCGTACCGTCCTTGCCGGATTGGGTGCCATGGCTGTCCCGACCGCGCTGTCGGCTCCTGCCCATGCCCAGGCCAAGCTTGCACCGCCCAATCTGATCAGTGCGGGCAAAATGGTGATGTCGATCAATCCGACTTTGCCACCTTTGCAATATGTCGATGACAAAGGCGCATTGCAGGGCATGCGCGTCGAACTGGGCAATGAAATTGCCAAGAAACTGGGTTTGACACCGGAATATATCCGGATCGAATTCGCCGCCATGGTCCCCGGTCTTGCTGCCAAGCGTTGGGACATGATCAATACAGGCATATTCTGGACCGAGGAACGGTCCAAATTGATGTATATGGTGCCTTACGAGCGTGCAGCCATCAGCTTTATGGTCAGCAAAGGCAATCCTTTGAACGTCAACAAATGGGAAGATCTGGCCGGCCGCTCGGTCGCCGTCGAATTGGGCGGCATCGAGGAAAAGCGCACCCGCGAAGTCGACGAGATGCTCAAGAAAGAGGGCAAGAAGGGACTGGATATCAGAACCTTCAACAATTTCTCCGAAGCTTTTCAGGCTTTGCGCGCAAGGCAGGTCGATGCTGCGACCTCGATTGATGCCACGGCGATGTATTGGCAGACCCGTGGTGATTTTACCCGTGCTGTATCCGGACTTTTCCCTCAAATTGCAACTTTCGCCTTCGCGAATAAATCCCTGGCAGATGCTGTTGTCGGCGCACTCAACGATCTGCGCAAAGAGGGTATTTATGACAAGCTGTTTGACAGCTATGGCGTGCTGAAAATCGAGGAAAGCACCTTTGCGATCAAGGGTCCGGGTCCGGCCTGATCCGCGACAGACCACTCAGGCTGTGTTGCGCAAAAGCCCATACGGTGACAACCGTATGGGGACTCTTTGGAAGGAAGACACTTCATGAAGGTTTGGAACTGGGAAGGCTTTTGGGGCTATTTTACCAATGCCTATTTGCTTGAAGGGGCGTTGGTTACACTTGGTTTGACCGTTGCAACCATTTTTCTCGGGATGCTCCTGGCTTTCATTCTGGTTTTCTTCCGACAGTCCAACATATTTGGTCTGGTCCACTACGCCCGTATCCATGTCTGGCTGTTTCGAGGCACTCCGCTTCTGGTGCAACTCATTATTATCTATACAGGCCTGCCCCAGCTTGGTTTTGTCCGGCTCAATGTTGTTGAATCGGCCTTGTTGGGGCTGGTCATGAACGAGGCGGCCTATTTGTCCGAAATTCTTCGGGCAGGGATTTCGTCTGTGCCTAACAGCCAGCGCGATGCCGCCAAGGCGCTGGGGTTGAACTCCATCAAAACCTTCACATTGATTGTGTTGCCGCAAGCGATGCGGGTGATCGTGCCGGCCTTGGGCAATTCCATCAATGGCCTGCTTAAAACCACCTCGATTGCCTCGGTGATTTCGATGGAAGAATTGTTGCGCAGGGGCCAAATTTTGATGCAGCAAAAATTCGAGGTGCTGGAGGTCTTTATCTGTGTGGCGATCATCTATCTGGCGATGACAACGGTATGGGAAATGATCCAGTCCAAGATCGAAGCGCATTATGGCAAGGCCTATGCCGAGAGGACTACCGACAAATCAAGTCTGGTCCGGGACAATCGATGATTGCGATGCTGTGCCCGGGCTATTTCATTTTGGAGTGAAAGGGCTGGTATTCAGATCAGCGGGCAGTCAGGTCAGCTGCGCCCATCACCCGTTGCGTCAACTGCCCGGTTGTGACCCCGGCAAGTGGCATATTGCGACCTTATGTCCGTTGCTCAAAATGATGTCCCGATCGGCAAGGGCGATTACATCGCGCATGTTGTGGATGATCAGGATCACCGTTCTGCTCGAGGGACCGCCAAGATCCGCCTGCACCGTCCCGACCCTTGAAGTCGGGTGAAAGAGAACGGGCAGAAACGCTTCGGACAATCCTGCCGCAGCCAGAAGTGTGCGGCCATCGGGGACTTCTGTCGAGGCTGCAAGCAGGCGTGCCAACGAGATGGGATCGCTGTGAAGAGCACACGTCAAGCGGAAGGCAAGTGAATCCTTGGGATCAACAATGCGATCACGACTGCTGAGGGCTTCAGGCGCGTGAACCGGTCAATCAATGCGGCATGAAAACGAGAGCTGCCGAGACCACATGCGAGCACGACACTCATTGTTTATTGCCCTGCGGCGTCATGGCATTTAACGGTCCGCATTCGTGATCACGATTTTTACATAATGCCTTTGCAACCAAAAAAAGGGAACCATCGCCACCAGAACTGCCAGAGAGGCCGACGCAAAAAAGGCGCCCCAATTGGCTTGTTCCATCGTCATATTGCGGGCGATTGCGACTTGGATGACAGCCAGTCTTTCGCTGCTCGTGGCCACCAGAGGCCAGAAAAACGCATCCCATTGGTGGATGAAGATCATCAGAGAGGCGGTTGCGATGGTCGGGCCCGATAGAGGCATGGTCATCTTGTAATAGATCTGCCACCAATTCGCGCCATCCATACGGGCGGCCTCGTAAATCTCGCGGGGGATACCCCGGAAAAACTGGTAAAACAGAAAAATGATCAACCCGCCCGCCACTTCGGGCATGATGAGCGCGGCATAGGTGTCGGTCCAGCCGATCGTCCGCATGAGCGTGTAGAGCGGTATGACAATCGATTCAAACGGCATCATAAAAGATAACAAAATCAGCACAAACAACAGCTTCTTGAAACGGAAATCGAATACCGCAAAAGCGAAGCCCGCCAGCGAATTGACAAAAACGCCACATATCACAGTGGTCAGGCTGACGAAGAGAGAATTAAACAAGGCTCTGCCGACATTGCTTTGCAGGGCCTGGCTGTAATTGTCGAGCGTAAAGGCAAAGGGGATCAGCGTTTCGATGCTGAAATTGCCCGAAAACCGGAAGATATGATCGGCCGGCCGCAAGGATGACATGACCAGCCAATAGATCGGTGTCAGCAGGATCACTGCAATGATCACGAGCAAGGTATATCGCAGGCCTTCGGATAATCTGTGGCTCATGATTGCTCTTCCTCTGCAGGTATGAACAACCGTAATTCAAACATCGCAATCAACAGCACCACAACAAGAATGATAGTGGAAATGGCCATCGAGCGGCCATGGTTGATATAGGCAAAGGCGGCCTGATAGGCTTCGAACATCAGCAATTGGGTTGCCCCGTTCGGTCCGCCATTGGTGATGATGTAGACCGGCGCAAACAGCAGGAAATTGGCTGCGGTATCGGCAACCAGCACAAAGGCCAACGGTCTTTTCATCAGGGGAAGGGTGATCGAGATGAATTTGCGGATGCCGGTGGCTCCGTCGATCAATGCGCTGTCGTCGATTTCCTTGGGGATGGCGAGCAGGCCCGACAGCAGGAAAATCATCCAGTAACCGGCCCCCTTCCAGGTGGCGACAAGGATCAGGGTTTCAAGCGCCTGATGCTCCGATCTGAAGAACGGCTGGCTCTGGAAACCGCCCCATCGCAACAGCCCGTTGACGGGTCCCAGGGTGGGGTCGAGCAGAATGCTCCAGATGATCGAGGTCAGGGCGATAGAGACCGTCATCGGCATGATAAAGCCGAGGCGGAACACGTCGATGAATTTGCTGGGTCTGCGCACCAGCATGGCAAGTGCCAAAGCGCAGCAAATCTGGAACGGGTTGATGATCAGGTTGAAGATCAGGGTCACCCGCATCGTGTTCCAGAACGAAGGGTCATCCATCAGTTCGGCATAGTTTTTCAATCCGACAAACACCATATCGCCGCGCAGGTTTTCCGAAAAAAAACTGCCGAAGCCCGAGAGTCCGATCGGTATGAAACGGAAAACAAACAGGCCTATAAATGCGGGTGCGATAAACGCATAAGGCGCCCAGGGGTGGCGGAACATTGTTTTATCCCATCATCTCCCCGTCAGCGACGGGGAGAGTGTCAGAGGGCCGCAGTCGTTTCAAAACAGGCGGATTGTCTCAGCCTTTATATTTTGCGATCTCGCGATCGATTTTTTGCGCGGCAGCTGTCAAAATCTGCTGGGCATTGGCACCTGACTGGATATCGCGCAAAGCTACCCGCACGATGTCCTCATATTCGCGGAAACCCGGCGTCGCCGGACGTGGAACAGCGGTGTTCTGGACATCATATTTGGCGATTTTCCAGAGATCGGAGGTAAAGGACGAGGCTTCCTTTTCCCAGACAGCATTGAGGGTCGGGACATAAGGACGCAGCTTGTACCACAGGACATTCATATCATCAGACAGCATATCGGTGACAAACTGGCTGGCAGCCGCCTTTTGCTGCGTGCGTGCATTGACCCCGAAATGCCAGGCGCCTGTGGGTGTGACCGGTTTGCCCTTGGCAAAATAGGGATGCGGGGCGACGCCGAAATCCAGGTTGGGGAATTTGGTTTTGAGCGTATCGAACACAAAGGTTCCTGCCACCATCATCGCGCATTTGCCAGCGCCGAACAGTTCTGGCGTCAAGGCTGTATCGAATTGGCCGGGAGGTGAAATCTTGCTCTCGGTATACATCTTCTGCATGAAGGTGAAGCCTTCGACAAAAGCCGGACCGTCAATATAGGACGAGGCTTTGAAGCCGTCGGGAGAGAGGGCGGTGCCACCCAGAGATTGCCCCATCGGCAGGAGCTGGTAGGGGCGTTCCTGCTGCTCGAAGGTGAAGCCCCAGATATTTTCGGCGGGCTTTGCCATTTTTTTGCCGGCTTCGACAAGTTGTTCCCATGTCCAGCGCGAAGCAGGATCGGCCGAAGGCGGTGTTACGCCTGCCGCTTTGAACATGTCCTTGTTGTAATAAAGCACCTGCATGGAGGAGCCGAACGGCGCGGAATAGATTTTGCCGTCAAAACTTGCTGCTGCAATGCCAGAGGGGGCAAAGCGTTTTTTGTCGATGATTGAGTCAAGCTCCATCAAATGGCCGCGCGAGGCATAGGAGGCAGTCAGCGGGCTATCGACGATGAAAATATCCGGATCACCGTTGCGGGCGTTCAACCGGATTTCCAGAGCCTGAAAAATCTGCTGGAACGGCATCCGCTCCAATGCCAGTTTGATGGTGGGATTGCGCTTTTCGAATTCAGCCATCAAAGGCAGGACCTGATTGTCGGGCCAGCCCATCCAGACAACCTTCAGGGTGGTCTGCTGGGCACGAACGATATTCGGCATGGCCAGCGCCAATGAGCCGAGGGCCGAGGATTTGATCAAATTCCGCCGTGAGATCGTCATGAGAGTACTCCCTGAAATATTAGTTGTTGATTGTCAGATTAACGCTATTTTAAGTATTAACAAGAGTACATTTAAATCCGGTCGGACAGGTCATTCCATGAAAACAATCATCGATTGCGATCCGGGCCATGATGATGCAATCGCAATTCTATACGCCGCTCAACATCTCGATATTGTTGGAATTACAACGATTTTTGGGAATCAGACGGTTGAAAAGACCACGCTGAATGCCCTTAAAGTCCTGACTTTGGCTGGGCTAGATTATCCGGTTGCCAAAGGTTGCGACCGGCCCCTGATCGGTTCCGCGCCACTTGCAACCGATGTTCACGGCGCTTCCGGACTCGACGGGGTCGACCTGCCCGAACCTTCCATGCAAGCACTGGATCAGCATGCGGTGTCCTTTCTGATCGAACAAGCCAGTCGCCACCGTGGCGAACTGGCGGTCGCGGTTACCGGTGCACATACCAATGTGGCAATGGCGTTGCGGCTGGAGCCGCGCCTGAAGGAGTGGATCAGCCGGATCAGCATCATGGGCGGGACGACCGGCATCGGCAATTTGAAGCCGCAGGCTTGCGTCAATATTCTGTCCGATCCCGAAGCGGCCCATATCGTGTTTTCATCCGGGATCCCAATCCACTGGATCGGGTATGAAAGCACACGCACTGTATTGATGGAACTCGGGCACATTACTCGCTTGCGTGACAGCGGAAAGCGGGTCGCGAGAGCCGTGGGTGATATTGCCTTTTATTACAGAGAGCGGCAGCTTTATGTGAACGGGCTGAACGGTGCGCCCATGCATGATAGCTGCGCGATTGTTCCACTGATCCGGAACGATCTGATCCGTTACCAGCCCGTGCATCTGGATGTGGCTCTGGAACAGGGCATTGCCCGTGGCATGACGGTCGTCGATCGACGCCCTCTCCAGCCCCAAGCCGTGTTGAGCAGCGTCAGTGCCAGAAGGCCCGATAATGTCCTGATGGCGAGCGAGCTTGACCGCCAGGCGATTATCGAAACAATCATCACAGCTGTGCTGAATTACCCATAAAGGAATAGCCCATGGCCAAGCCGAAAATAATCATTGATTGCGATCCGGGCCATGATGATCTGGTGGCCATTCTTTTTGCCGCCAAGCATCTGGATCTGCTGGGTGTGACCACCGTGCATGGCAACAACACGCTGGCCAATACAACCCGAAACGGCTTGATTGCGCTTGAACTTGGTAAGATCGATGTTCCTCTGGCGATGGGTGCGGTCGAACCTTTGGTCCAGCCTTCGGTCGGGATCGCCTCCGGTCACGGGAAAAGCGGTCTCGACGGACATGAATTTGCAGATCCCCGCCTCAAGCCGATTTCGCAACATGCCGTCGATTTCATCATTGAAACAGCGCGCCAGCATCAAGGTGAACTGATCATTGCCATGATCGGCCCGCAGACCAATCTGGCTTTGGCCATCAAGCGCGAACCCCGCATGCGCCAATGGATCAAGGAAATCACCATCATGGGTGGTTCGACCACAACGGGTAATTTTTCACCCGCCGCAGAATTCAACATTGCGGCCGATATCGAAGCGGCCTCGGTGGTGTTCGAGAGCGGGATTCCCCTGCGGATGGTAGGCTATAATATTACGCGTCAGACAGGTTTCGACAGCGCGGATATTGCACGCTTGCGGCAGTCCGGCAGTTCCGCCTGCCAGGCGATTGCCGACCTGATGCAGTTCTACCTGACCCGCCAGGGTGAAATCTATGGATTGACGCTCGCACCCATGCATGATGTCTGCGCCATCATTCCTTATGTCTATCCTGATCTGATCCAGTTCCTGCACACATCGATTCGTGTCGAATTGACCGGCACCTATACCCGCGGAATGACGGTGTGTGATGTGCGCCATCCGCGCGGCAGTGCCGAGACGAGCTTACGCAACAGGACCGAGCCAAACGGGTTCGTGGCAGTATCGGCCAGAAGCCGGGATTTGATCGATCGGGTAATCGAGACACTGGAACATTACTGACGAGGAACCCGCCTGCTTTTTACCTACCGGCCACGCCATGACATGAGCGCAGCATCTGTCAGCAATCTCCGATGGTTGCTCTAGTGTTTGAGAATGCCGAATTTCTTGAACGTGTCGTGTATGCGATCGGCATAGATATTAAAGCTCGGATAGTCTCCCAGATGGGCAGGACGCGGGCGGGGCAAGTCGATCCGGATATCGTCGACGATGCGTCCGGGCGTGGGTGACATGACGATCACGCGGTCGGACAGGCTGATGGCCTCTTCCAGACTATGGGTAATGAACAGCACGGTTTTGCGCGTATCAAGCCAGAGCAATTCCAGATCGTGACGGATTTGCGTTCTGGTGATCGCATCAAGTGCGCCGAAGGGTTCATCCATCATCAGGATGGAGGGATCGTGGATCAGGGCGCGCGCGATGGCGACACGCTGGCGCATCCCGCCCGACAGCTGCCTTGGATAGCGGTCGGCGGCATGGGCAATCCCGAGGCGTTCGAACAGCTCATCGGCCCGTTTGCGGGCTGGTTCCAGCGGCAGGCCGCGGATTTCGGCCTGCAACATTACATTGTCGATGGCGGTGCGGAATTCGAGCAACAGGTGGTCTTGGAACACAATACCGATATCGGTGAGCGGATCGCTCAGGACGCGGCCATCGACGGTAATTTCGCCCGACGTGGCAGGGATCAAACCCGCCGCCATCAACATGAAGGTGCTTTTTCCGCAACCCGATGGGCCGATCAGGCTGACAAATTCGCCGCTTTCGATGTCGAGCGACAGGTGGTCAACCGCTGTGAATGCGCCGAACTGCTTGGTGACTTCGAAAGCACGGATCGAAGCCGCATTTGTTTTGTCTGGACCATTCACAACGGTTGTCTTTCGCGTTGGCCGATTACGGGCAGGAAGGGGCCGAAGCGGGCAGCAGATCTTCGGTGTAATAATCGGTGATCGGCTTGTCCTTGGGCAGGCCGAGATATTGCGTCAGCAAATCGAAACTGGTGGTCCAGTTCTTTTGTGGTACCTTGCCGAGCGACGGTGCTCCGGGTGCGCAGAGCAGTTTGTTGACAACCTCGAACTGCGCCAAAATCTGTTCCTTTTTGACCGACGGGAATTGTTCGACCACGGCATCGGCCGCTGCCGCAGGATTTTTGCGGGCTGCATCCCAACCGGCCAGACTTGCCGCGACAAAGGCTTTCAGGATGGCCGGATCGGACGCGATCTTGTCATCGCGGGCGATCATCGACAGGCCAACAGTCGGCACGCCGACATCCCGGTAGAAGATATCACGGACCTTGAAACCGCGTTCGCGCATCTGGATCGAATGGAAATCCGCTCCACCCAGAATGGCATCGACTTTCTTTTCAAGTACCGCACCGACAAAGGCACCCGGATCGATATTGATGATGTCGATCTTGGACTTTTCAATCCCGTTGGTGGCAAGAATAGCATCAAGCAAAGTGGTTTGTGCCGTGCCGGGCTGGACCGCTACTTTTTTGCCGATCAGGTCTTTCGGGGTCAGGATATTGCTTTCTTCCAGCGAGATGATGGCAAAGCCGTTGGTTTGCAGGATAGGCGCTATGATTTTGACCGGAGCACCCTTGGTGCGCAATTGCATGGCTGCAGGCGCATCGGCAAAGCCGATATCGGTCTGGCCGGTGGCAATCATTTGCGCCGTGGTGCCGGAGCCTTTGCCTTCTTCGATTGTCAGATTGATACCGGCTTTTTCATAAAGGCCAAGCTTTTTAGCCGTCATGAAGCCGGCATTGGGTGCGGCGGCAAGAAAATTCAAAGTCAGTTTCAGGGGCTTGGCCTGTTGGGCCAAGCTTGCTTGCGTGCCTGCCATCAACATGGCTGCAGCACACAGCACGAGCAAACGGTTTTTCATGATTGATCCTCCCACGGATGTTGTTTTTATAAGTCTGTTACAATTCCTTGCGTTGCCACGGCATCAAGAGAACTTCGACCGCATCAACGATGTAGCTGAAGAAAATCCCCACCACGCTCAGCGCGACAAGGCAGGCGAAAATCAGGGGCATATCCAGAAAACTTGTGCCGCGCAGCAGCAGATAGCCAAGGCCCGAATTGGCCCCGACAAATTCCCCGACAATCGCGCCTGTAGCAGCGAATACAGCCGAGACCTTCAAACCCGAAAAGATATAAACCAGCGCCGAGGGCACCCGCACGTAACGGAAGGTTTGCCAGGCTGTCGCACCCATCGAACGCGTCAGATAGAGGACCCGCTCGTCCAGTGCCCGAAATCCTGTCATGCTGGCAACAAGGGTGGGAAAGAAACACAGTAAAAAGGTCAGCAACACCTTGGGAAACAAGCCGAAGCCGAACCAGACGACAAACAAAGGTGCAATGGCAATTTTGGGCACGAGCTGGAAAAAGACGATGACAGGATAAACTGCCTTTTCCAGAATTCTGATCGAAACAATGATATATCCCAAGGGGACCGAAATGACGGCAGCCATCAGGAAGCCGAGCACGATTTCCTGCATCGTCACAAGCGTATGCTCGAAAATCAGCAAGCGGTCCAACCAGAGCCGTTCGAAGAAGGCGCTGGGAATTGGCAGTATATATTCCGGAATTTTCAACAAGGGGACGCCATATTGCCAGCCGAGCAGCAAGAGGGTGAAACTCAGCACCGGCCACAATACCGTTTCAATTGATTGGCTGATCTGGCTTTGCTGATCCCCGCCAGTGGCCGGCAGGATTTTTTGCTGTGTCATCCAACGGCTCCATGGCGGTTCGATTGGGTTGCGTCATGTCCGGCACCGACGGTGACCATCCGGTTTGATTGGCGGTTTCGCAACGTCCAGACCTCGCATACATGGTCGGCGGCCTCTTTTAAATGCGCGGCAATATCTGCGTAGCGGTCGGGCTGGATACGGGCGATCGGACCGGCCACACTCAATGTGCCCACGACCGGAGCTGCCGCATCTGGTCTGCTCCGGAAGGGAACTGCCAAAGCGACGGTTCCGACTTCCCCTTCCTCGACCGCCAGCGCAAAGCCTCGCTTGTGCACATGATCCAGATGCATCCGCAACGTATCGATGTCACGAATAGCATTGGGACCGAAACCGGGCCGCTCGCTGAAACCTGCAGCAAAGACAATCCGCATGGCTTCGTGCTCGGGCAAAGTCGCAAGCCACGCTTTGCCTGTTGCCGTTGTGTGCAACACCACATCGGCACCCATATCCGGCTCGTAGCGCAGGCCTGCCGTTGCCCCCTGGGCGCGGGCAATCCAGACCAGCGTATCGGCTTCGACCACAGCCAGACGGCAATATTCTCCGGTCGTCATGGCCAGCCGGTTCAGGGCATTTTGCACCACATCCGGCAATTGGCGGCAATCCATGTTCCGAAAGGCGAGTTGCGCCATCCGCAAGGTCAGGCTGAATGTGCTGGTGTTTGCGTCACGCTGGACAAAATGATGATCCATCAAAGTCGCCAGCAAGCGATGCGTGGCTGACAAGGGGAGCGAGAGGCGCTCCGCCATCATACTCAATTCAAGGCCGTCCGGCTCGCCAGCCAGAACCTCGATGATATTCAGAGCACGATCGACGGCAGCGACTGTCATCTTGCATCCATTTTTGGAAGTGTCTTCCAATTTGATATAAATTTCTATATCTCTAGGTGAACCGATGTGTCAAGGATGTCACCGGTCCAAGGTCGAGGGGGGATGGCTATGAGTCTGGCGGGTCATGGGGCACTGGCAATCTGGCATGATATTATCCCCGAGGGTCGCGAGGATTTTTATGCATGGCATGGCCGGGAGCACATGCCGGAACGGCTCGGTATTCCCGGTTTTTTGAGAGGGCGGCGTTATGTCGCCATTGATGCCGCTCTTGAATTTTTCAACCTTTACGAGGCCCAGAGTGTCGAGGTTTTGAAGGGGCAGGATTATTCCAATCGCGTCAACAATCCGACGCCATGGACCCTGCGGGCCACGACCCATTTCCGGCATGTCGCCCGCTCGCTGTGTCAGGTCAAAGCCACGCACGGCCACGGGCATGGAGGTTTGATGGCCACGTTGCGCTATGATGTGCAACCGGATTCCCTTGCCGCCCATGTTGAGGCGATCACCCAGCAATTTTTACCGAAGGCGGCATCCCTCTCAGGAATGGCAGGCCTGCATCTGTTGCTGGCCGACGCGCAGGCCAGCGGCGAAGTGACCGCAGAGCAGAAAGCACGCGGCACGGCCAATGCGATTCCGCGGCAGGTCTTGCTGGTCGAAGGCTGGGGCGACGAAGCCGTATTCATCCCGATGGTCCGCGACCTGCTTTCGGCACCCGCGCTGAGGGAATTGCAGATCGACGATCATGCCCTTCTCGATTTTTACCGCCATCAGATAACCCGCTGCAAAACAGCATGGACGGCAGGGTGATCCATGGCCAAACAGGTCCATTATGATTTCAGCGGCCGCACAGCGATCATTACAGGCGGTGCGGGTGGTTTGGGTTCGGGCATTGCCCGCCGGATGCTGGACGCTGGTGCGCAAGTTGAATTGTGGGATCGCTCCGGTGTTGCACTCGATCATGCGCTGGCTCGACTGGCTTCACCCATGTGCTCGACACGCGAAGTCGACATCACCGATGAGGATGCTGTCGGCAAGGCCGTGATATCCTGTCATGCGGTGCATGGACGGATCGATGTGCTTGTCAACAATGCAGGGATCCTTGGCGAGGTGTTACCCGTTTGGGAGACAGACCCGCGCAATGTCAGGCAGGTGCTCGATACCAATCTGTTCGGCACCTATCTGGTCACCCGTGCCGTGACCAATATGATGCGACAACAAACCGCGCAACCGATGCGCGGACACATCGTCAACGTGTCCTCGATTCAGGGTAAGGAAGGCATGGGGCTCGCGCTCGCCTATAGTGCTTCCAAAGCCGGGGTCATGGCGATGACCAAAACAGTGGCCAAAGATACGGCAAAGCTCGGCATCATGGTGACGGCCATTACGCCTGCGGCTGCCGAGACGGCGATGGCACAGGAAATCAGCCAGACCAGACGCGATGAGATCACATCCAAAATCCCGATGGGCCGTTTTGTCGAAGTCGATGAAATCGCCCGCATGGTGATGTGGCTGTCATCCGACGATTGCAGCTTTTCAACAGGCGGTATTTTCGATCTTTCCGGCGGACGCGCTACATATTGAAATCTGACTTCTGATAGGATGCGAAGCAGACCCAGCAGGGGAGTGATTGACATGCGAAGCAATAAAACAATCCAGATCGTCCAATGCCATGCCGAAGGCGAGGTCGGCGATGTGATCACGGGCGGCGTTATGCCTCCGCCGGGCGAGACGGTCTGGCAGCAATCAAGATTTATTGCCAATGATGGCCGACTGCGCTCCTTCGTGTTGAATGAGCCTCGAGGCGGCGTGTTCCGTCATATCAATCTGCTGGTGCCGCCCAAACATCCCGACGCGCACATGGGCTTTATCATTATGGAGCCGGAAGACACACCGCCCATGTCGGGTTCGAATACCATCTGTGTCGCTACAGTTCTGCTCGATTGCGGAATTGTTCCGATGCAAGAACCCGTCACGCATCTTTGTCTGGAGGCTCCGGCCGGACTGGTCCATATTGAGGCAGAGTGCCGGAACGGCAAGGCCGAAAGAATTAAGTTCAAGAATGTGCCCTCCTTTGCAGAGCATATTAAAGTGCCTTTGGAGGTAGAGGGTTACGGCACTGTTTTTGTCGACACGGCGTTCGGCGGTGATAGTTTCGTCATGGCAGATGCGCGGTCTCTGGGATTTGACGTGCTGCCTGACGAAGCCCGTGACATGGCTATTGTGGGTCGAAAGCTCGTGGCAGCGGCCAATAGTCAGTTGGGATTTCACCATCCATTGCTGCCGGAGTGGAGACATTATTCTTTCGCATTTTTAACCGGCCCGCTGGAGCAGGTGGAAGGCCATCTTTCAAGCCGCAATGCCTGCGTGATCAATCCCGGTAAAATTGACCGATCCCCAACCGGTACCGGTTGCTCCGCATTGATGGCGGTTTTGCATGCCAAGGGTCTGCTTAGGCAAGGGGAGCAGTATTTGGGTCGATCAATTATCGAGAGCCGATTTTTGGGCAAGATCGAGGCTCTGTGCCATGTGGGTGATAAAACCGCGATCATTCCCTCAATCTCTGGCCGGGCTTGGATATCAGGCCAGACGGTTCTGATGCGTGATCCAGATGACCCATGGCCTGCCGGTTATAAATTAACCGATACATGGCCCGATGATTTTAAATGAAATTGTCGATTCCATAAAATCATTTGCATAATCGGCCTGTTGCAAAGGCTGTTTTGCTGTTGCCTAAAAAGCTCTGCGTTGATTGTTTCGTTTGAAGGTGCTCGTTGGTCATTCAAATGCAAAAGAACCACCGAAGCGGACTATTGACCGGCATTTGTTTCGCGTGCCTGCGGGCTGTTAAAACAACGGGTCAATCCCAGCTAAACCCTCTGTCCTTCATGTAAACATGGGAAACACCTTTGCACCAATCCAGCCTGTGGTCCTCGGATCCATAATCACGCCATTTGACACGAAAGGGGACGACACAATTCCCTTCATCACTTGCCCAGTGCATGTTGACCCCTTGACCAGAACGTATGGGTTTGTGAAGCCAATTATTGCTCCAACGACCATTTTGATAAGTATAAAAGCCATCAATAATCCACCCGGAAGAGCGGTTATGCAGACGAAAATCGTAGTCCCCAGCATAGGCAAATGTCGAAAAGAACAACAAAACCTGAACAGTTAATATTCTAAGAGCAAGAAGCATTTTTCCTCACAGTTCTGAATGCGGACTATAATCTTCTACTGATTTAAAAATAAATTTCTTATTTTGTAAAGATCAGGGTTAGGAATGTCAGCCGACAATAGGCAGGCTTCATTTTTTCCGATTGAAATAGAATAGTTTTCCTGGCTGTTTCCTGCCTTCGGATATGTCCCTGCATGTCATCATGGAAGAATGAAAACGGCAATTCTGAATGTAAACACAATCAGTATTTAAAAGTGTAATGAAATATTTTCCATGACTTGGATGGTCTCGTCTTCACAATCCGGGTTCGTCGACCCAGATTGATGGTTTGATGATATCAGCGGGAATTGAACGGCCATGGGAATTGAAAGAATTGAATCCTCAATGACCTAAAAAACATCGTTTGACGTGCCATTGTAGCGTGCTCTCGTTGCCGTTTGATTTGCCCGATCGGGACGTTGATCCCAAGTGCTGCCATTGTTCGTTGTGCCGCTGGCGCGGGACTGTCGTCTCCGCGATGGCAGATGGCGATGTTCGGACCGTCATAAGGCAGAATTCTATTCGGTGCCATCAATTCGGAACACAGGCCGGGGAGCCTTTTTTCCGAGATAGCTGCGTGATTTAGACCCATCACCGCCACTGCTCCGATCCAAGACTGTTCGGCAATAATATCGGCAGTCGCGAAAGTCTGAACTTTTTGACATTGATACAATTCCGACCCCGGACATGATCACCATCGCTTAGACCGCAAGACATCAAGGCTTATTCGCCGCGCAATGTCTCGTGAAGGGACAAGCGGTAAGCCATAACAGCGGGCAGGCAGGCAAATAGCGAACCAGCCATAAGAAGCATCAAAGCGGGCATGGTTTGGGTCCAGTCGGGGCTCAGCTGCAAATCCAGTCCGGTTTGCGCAGAGAGCCAAAGCGACAGTGCCGCTGTCAGCACCCATCCCAGCGCGAGGCCTGCCAGACAACCTGCTGCGATCAGTCCGAAAGCGCCCAACCATGCCACCAAGCCACTATAGAGGGCCGATGCCCCCAAAGCCCGCAACAGGGCATAGCGGCGGCGGCGCAGCGAGAAAATGGCGATGATCAGCAGGATAATGGCGCAGAGAATCAGCACGCTGTTAAGGATGGAAGCGACCAGCATGGCATCGCGCACATCGCCCAGATTGCGGTAGAGCGACACCAGAATTTCGGCAGGAAACAAGGCCATCAAGCCGTATTTGCGGTAATCGCTGCGCAAGGCATACGCATCGGCAATCCGGTGTGGTTTGACAACGATTGCAGGGAGTGGCGGTACTTTCTCTGCATCAAAGGGTGCGCCGATCTGCCCGTCCTGACTGTGGCCATTGCCGAAGCCATGGGTTTCCCACACGCTTTCGATCGGCACCAGAATGGCCTTGTCCCACGGGCTTCCTGTGGCAGGCAGTCGGCCGACCACGCGCAGGCGGGTTGTTTCGTGGCGATGGTTTGCTTCCAGTGCGGATGTGGCGCCTTTTACAGAATTGTCCGAGCCCAATCCATGGGCGGGTATAATCTCTTCACCGAGTTGCACGGCGACATCATGGCCGACAACGGCTTCGTTCTCGGCTGCGAAAAAGCGCCCTTGCATGGGCGCATCATATCGCCCCCAGCGGGTCACAAAATCCAGCGTGGTACCGATGACGGGATAGCTTCGCACGACATCACCAAAAGCAATGGGCGCAAAGGCTTTGACGCGAGGATCTTTGCCGAGGGATTTCAGAATCTCTCCCGGCATCAGCGGCAAGGCTTCGGGCTGGAGATAGACTGTTGTCATCACCAATTGGGTGGCACTGCCTGCCGCCCCGATGACCAGATCGAAATCGGCTGCAGCGCGGGTGGTACTGGTGCGCAGGGCTTTTTCCTGTGCCGACAGGGCCACGCCAATGGCGACAGCAAAGGCGACAAGCAAAACAGCCGCCCAGGCTGATCCGCGCATGGCACGATAATCGGCTTTGACGATGATCAAGGGGTTCATCATGAAAGGGGTTGCCCTTGTGTCATGCGCCCGCTGTCCAGTGCGATCACCCGATCCATCAGATCTAAGACGGCAGGATCGTGGGAGGCCACAATCAAAGTGGTTCGGTGTTGGCTTGCGTGTTCCAGCAAGGCCTGCATCACCTTGTCGGCATGAGCCCGATCAAGGCTTGCCGTCGGCTCATCGGCTAGAATGAGAGCAGGGTGATGCCACAAGGACCGCGCCACGGCGACACGCTGCTGTTCGCCGCGCGACAGGCTGGACGCCCGTTGATACAGATTGTTCAAACCCAGTTGTTGCCCCTGTTTGTGCAGGCTGTTTTTTTGTGTCTCAGTCAGGCGCCACTGCGAAAAGAATTGTGGCAGCGCTATATTCTCCAGCACGCTCAATTCGGGGATCAGTTGAAAATCCTGAAACACCAGACCGACATGCTCGCGCCTCCACAGGTCACAGTCTGTTGCAGATAAGGCGGCAATATCTTGATCGTTCCACAGGATGGCACCCGAGGTGGGGCGCATCAGTCCGGCCAGACAATGGAGCAGGCTGGTTTTGCCCGAACCCGAGGGACCGCTGATCCCGATCACCGAACCGGCCTCAAAATCGAGGTGGGGCAGATCGAGAATGCGCAAAGGGGATGCATCAGGCTGTGGAACCTCAAGACGCAAATCGGTGATTTGGCCTGACAGTCCCATCAGCGGCTTTTCCGGTACGTGGCATCGATTACGCGCAACTGGCTGACAAAACCTGTCTCTGCATCCTGATAGGACCCCAGAGCCAGCGTGCCAGTGACATCAATGGCTGTGCCTGCCGATATCATCGCAGAGGCCTGTTTGAGGTAGACGACAACAATATCGAGCGGCCAATCGGCATCCGACTGGCAAAAGGGGCAGATGGCGAGCGGTTCGCGGGTCATGACAAAAAATTGGCTTTCGGGCTTCAATGGCGGAGCCATAAAGCCTTTGATCGCCACGGTTTTGTTAACGAAATTTTTCAGGCGATCGGAAAATTCTATCCCGCGCACGCCGAAGCTTTTATAGAACATATCGAAATGGATGACCTCGGCATCCGCCGCGTGCAAGGTTGCCGTACGCATGGTCAAAGCTGCAGCCATCCCTGCGCACAAATGACGGCGCGATATCCCGCCTCCAGCAAAAGGAAAAGACGCGGGGCTTTGTAGCCCCGCGCCGGATTGCACGCCTGCTGTCATGATTTTATTTTTTTGCACGGTCATTGACAGGCACAGCCAAAGCATTGACCATCACGCGGAACACTTTCACATTTTCCATATGACCACGGAACATTTCCGAGCCTGGGCCGATGGCCGTCAGCACCACATCATCACCCGAATGGACCCCCGAATTGGCTTCCTTCGGCAGATTGCCTGTCAGACGCACAGCACCTGGCTGGTTGCAATATTTATCATTGGCAATGAACTCGCCTTTGACAGGGCCAGCGACGGCCGGAACATTCTCGCCGTCCAGATAGGGTTTGGCGTTAAAGCAATGATCGGGATAGGCCGCGAAATTAAAAGCGATGCGTCGTGATACGTCGATTGTGGCCGGATAGCCCTCGGCATCGGGGGCGGGGTAGTTAGGGAATTTGGCCTCGGCATAGATGCCAAGCTTTTCGCGTGGCGTGGTGCCCGGGCGGTTATCGTCATAGGAACCAAGGATTGATACCGGATGGGCATGGTCGCCGACCACGATGATCAGGGTATCGTTTTTCCTGGCAGCAAAGTCCTTGGCATATTTGACCGCATTGTCGAGCATGATCGTATCGAAGATCGCGCGTTCGGCATCTAGCGAATGGCTGTATTTGTCGATGCGGCCCGATTCAACCATCAGGAAAAAGCCGTTCTGGTTTTTCGACAGCACATTGATTGCTGTTTGGACCTGATCTACCAAATCAGGCTGGTCGGGGAATTTGGTGACAGTGCCCTTTTTCAACATTCTGCGATCCAGCGCACCATCGACATTGCCGGTATTGAACAGGCCAAGCAATTTGGTGGTTTTGGGATCGGCGGCCGCTTCCTTCATTTCCTTGTCGGTGGTGGCAAAGCGGTAGCCTGCCTCCTGGAACAGTTTGATATAATCGCTCTCATCGGTCCGTTTCGAGCCATTGACCGATTTGGGTAGGAAGTTGGGCGAACCGCCGCCCATGATGACATCGGGTTTCACGTCATAGAACATTTTCACGATGTCGTTGAAATCGGCGCGACGGCGGGTGTGGGCGACAATGCCTGCGGGGGTGGCATCCTCAATTTCGGTATTGGTCACCACGCCGACCGACATGCCCATTTTGCGCTTGAGCAATTCTCCGATGGTTTCCACCTTCGGATGCTCCAACGTGTTTTTGTTGCGCGCACAATAGACACCGAGCGCATTGACGCAGGATTTGTGGCCTGTGGCATAGGCGCTCATCGCATTGGCGCTGTCGGTGACAATCGAGTCGGTTCCTGCGGTTGAGATCAGCGCCATGTGCGGCATGTCGTCAATCGCCAATTCGCCACCGTAATGGCCTTCGCTGATGGACTTTGACATGATGCGGGCGGCGGTGCGGTGTGCAACCGAAAGACCGTCACCAACGAACAGGATCACATTTTTGGCCGCACGCGGCTTTTGTACCGCATAGATTTCCCATGAAACGGTTTTGGTCTGATCGCCCATTTTGGCAATGACGGTATACATGCCCGGCTTGGTCAGGGTGACATCGCGAAGCACAAGCGCGGAATAATCCTGCCCGTCCTCGCGCTCGACAAAGGCTGGCTTGTTGCCAAGAATTTTAGCTGCGTCCGCACCATTGATGGTAACGCTTGTCATGGCTTCCTTCGGTGCACCGGGAAACTCGACCTTGAAATCGAATTTGGAGCCCGCCAGAATTTCGGCGCGATGGAGGGGATAAATGGTCTGGCTATGCACTGTTGCCGCACTCAAAAACCCCAGTCCCAGCGCAAGTGAAAAAGCAAAATTTGAAACGCGCATCATGTTGCCCCTGTGTGAAAAACATCTCCGTGTGTGACAAGTTGATGTGACAGTTGTGTGAATGTCCCGATTGCAACGCTGCCGTTCGAAGGCTTGACAGAATTTATATGTCGATTATTCTCGACATATGACAAATGAACAAACCATTCTCGCTCTTGCCTCGCTGGCCCAGTCGACACGGCTGGACACATTCAAGCTCCTTGTGGCGCATGAGCCCGACGGGTTGGCGGCCGGCGAGGTGTCCAAGGCCTTGGGTGTGCCGCATAATACGCTGTCGAGCCATCTCGCTATTTTGAGCCATGCCGGACTGATTTCATCGACCCGTTATAGCCGCTCGATTGTCTACCGTGCCAATCTGGGTCGTTTGCAGGACGTGATTGTCTATTTGCTGAAAGATTGCTGCGGCGGCCGGTCAGAAATCTGTGCTCCGCTGATGGCGGATCTTGTGCCCTGCTGCCCACCCAAGGAGACTGCCGATGTCTGATCCAATGTATAATGTTCTATTCCTGTGCACCGGCAATACTGCACGTTCGGTGCTGGCAGAAGGCATTTTGCGCAAATTGGGGGAAGGGCGGTTCAGGGCTTATTCGGCAGGCAGCCAGCCTAAAGGCATGGTCAATCCTTTTGCTGTGAAAGTGCTGGGGAACTATGATTATCCAACCGATGGATACAGGTCGAAAAGTTGGGATGAATTTTCCGGCCCCGAAGCACCCCTGATGGATTTTGTTTTTACCGTCTGCGACAGCGCGGCGGGGGAAACCTGCCCGTTCTGGCCGGGCCAGCCGATGACCGCCCATTGGGGCATTCCCGATCCGGCAGCTGTCGAGGGAACCGACATCGAAAAGGAAGCGGCCTTTGTGACCGCCTTCAAACAGATGCGCAACCGGATCGAAGTCTTCACCGCTTTGCCGCTGAAAAGCATTGATGCGATGACATTGGGTGCAAAGCTCAAAGATATCGGGCATCTGCCCCAATGAGTGCCTTGTTCAATCTGCCCCGCCGTCTTGTCGCCGAAGGTCTGGGGACTGCTATTCTGGTGGCGACCGTGGTGGGATCGGGCATCATGGCTACCACACTGACCAAGGATGTCGGCCTGCAATTGCTGGCCAACACCTTGCCGACCGGTGCGATTCTGGTTGTGCTGATTTCATGTCTGGGGCCGATATCCGGCGCGCATTTCAATCCGGCGGTGTCGCTGGTTTTTGTGATGCGTAGCGAATTGCCAAAATCCGAAGCCTTGTTCTATGCCGTCTCACAGATCGGTGGCGGCATTGCCGGAACCTGTCTGGCGCATCTGATGTTCGATTTGCCGATCATGACCGCTTCAACCCATATCAGGGCGGGCCATGCGCAATGGCTGTCGGAAGGCGTGGCGACCTTCGGTCTTGTGCTGACCATTCTGGCAGGTCTGCGTTTTCAATCGCACGCGATCCCGTGGCTGGTCGGTCTTTATATCACCGCCGCCTATTGGTTTACCGCTTCGACCTCGTTTGCCAATCCGGCGGTGACCATCGCGCGGGCGTTCACAGATTCCTTTTCCGGTATCCGTCCGGCAGATGTTGGCGGTTTTGTTATCATGCAATGTGTGGCGGCTTTGGCCGCGTGGTGTTTGATGCATTGGCTGCTGATGCCTGCCAGACAGCCCAACGGCTAAACCCTTTTGCAATCAGCCTGTCTTGGAACTGTCACAGGTTTTTGCTTTTTGGCCTGCAGAGGTTGGGTCAGGAAAGCAAGCAATGAACACACAAGCCGCGGTGATGGACAGGCTCTATCATTGGCAGCGGGGCATTTATGATGCGACCCGCAAATATTACCTGTTGAAACGCGACACACTGATTGACGATTTGCATCCGCCGACAGGTGGCGCAGTGCTGGAAATCGGCTGCGGGACAGGCCGCAATCTGATCAAGGCGGCGAAGCGTTACCCCGACTGCCGGTTTTACGGCGTCGACATCAGCGAGGCGATGCTGGATGTGGCCCGCCAGTCCATCATGAAAGCGGGCCTGCAGGATCGGGTGAAGGTGGGTTTTGCCGATGCGACACGGATGGATGCTGTTGACGTGTTCGGGCCATCTCTGATCGGGCCTGCAGCGGCAAAGCCCGCATTCGACCGTGTGTTCTTTTCCTACACACTCTCAATGATACCCGATTGGCAAACTGCCCTTGTTTGCGCGGCCGGGCAGGTGGCCAAAGGCGGTGCGTTGATGGTTGTCGATTTCGGGCTGATGGCGGAACTTCCGCGCTGGTTCAAGCGTGGTTTGCTGGCATGGTTGCGGGCATTCCACACCGTGCCGAGACAGGATCTCGAACAGGTCTGGAACGGTCTCGCCACGTCCCATAATTTGCAGGTGGCTTGCGCGCATCCCTTAGGCGGATACGCCTTTTACGGGCAGGCCATCAAACGCTGATGAGAGCCCTGCCTGCCGCTCATAGACATGCAGTCCACCATAGATTGCCGAACGGTCCTTGGCATGCAGACTGTCCGATACCGTGTGGTTGCGGTGCCAGAGCAGCGCGACTGCGGCGGACAATTTGCCCTCGATGCAGGAGGCCTCGCCCGCCGTGCGGAACATCACACGGGCATCGGGTGTAGCGGTGCGCTCTATCTCGTTCCAGAGCAGCAGCAGTTCCTCGTCCGACATCCAGTCTTGCGCATCGAGCAGCAGAAAGCGGTCGATCGAGCGCGGCGGCTGTTGCATCAGCACATCGCGATAGGAGGCTTGTTGCACATGGATGTTGTTGATATTGGCCCGCAGGGACTCCCAATGCCGTGCCATCAGATAGGGCGGGCATGAGCCGTCGGGCCGTGTGTCATAGCAGCGGCCATAGCCTTGCCAGGCGAAATAGTTGTCCTTGATGTCCACGACCGTCGCCAGCTTGCGGGCACGCTGTTTGAGGACTTCGGCCATCATCTTCGGCTCGCCATTGCACAGAGCCTGATATTGATGGGGCGGAATGCCGAGGTTGAACAGAGCCAGCGGACTGGTTGCGACATTGCGGACAAACCAGCCATCAAAGATCGGCGCGATTTTCTGATCGAACCAGCGTTCTTGTTCCCCTATGCTTTCCAGCGATAACAGTTGCTCGAGCTTGATGCCGTTGAGGCGGGCCAATGTGTGTAAAAAGCCGATCAGATTGCCAAGTAGGCCGTATCGATAAAAGCCCTTTGTAAAGGCATTGATGCGCACACCCGAGAGGCTGCGTTCTTCCCAATAGGCTCTGGCGCGCTGAGGCATCAGGGCTTTGATCTTGGCGTGATAGAGACCGGCATTGGAGCGGCGGTCGGCATGGCCGAAAAAGGCGTAGAAATCGGCATGGGAATCGAGCGCGCAAACGGCGGCGATTTTCAGATTGATCAAAGCGCAATGGGCATGGTTGAGATCGACCACGCTGACCTTGGCGGGGCTATCGGTCAGATAGGACAGCGCATTGCAGCCGCCCGACGAGATGGTGATGACATGCTTGCCTGCCAGCGATCCCATCGCCTGCATGTCGATGACAGGATCTTCCCAGATTTGCGGATAGACCAACCGCTGGAACC
>Ga0214921_10001041_pt1 | contig 48458 bp, 45 predicted proteins | sample LL1505_MetaG_FD_177992 | JGI IMG/M metagenome (GOLD analysis project Ga0214921, IMG submission 177992) | Freshwater microbial communities from Lake Lanier, Atlanta, Georgia, United States - LL-1505 | ecosystem: Environmental > Aquatic > Freshwater > Lake | place: USA: Georgia | collected... | reverse complement strand
CTTTTGCGATCTCCGGTTCGCGGGGGATACGTGTATCTAAAGACCCATTCTAAGCGCGAGTATTAGTCACAAGGGACTTATCGGCGTGTTGACTTGTAGCTGGCTATTCTGGTCGATTCCCTGCCCGCTTGTACGGTAGCCCGGGTACAGAGAAAGAGGCCCGTGGGGCGCCTAACCCCACGAGCCTCTTACGTGCCTCTAGCTTCTTCGCTACCTAAGGAGTTGTAGCGCTAAGCTTGGCAGCTGGTTAGCCTGAGCGAGAACCGCTGTACCAGCCTGCTGAAGGATGTTCAACCGAGTGAGGTTAGCGGCCTCCTCAGCTACGTCCACATCTCTGATTCGGCTCTCAGCCGCTACCAGATTCTCCTTGGTAACGCCAAGGCTCGCAACCGCGGTGGTGAGCCTCGATTCGATACCTCCGAGGAACCCTCGAGAAGCACCAACTGAGTAGATCGCCGAGTAGACCGCGTCGAGCGCTAAACGAGCCGCCGTCATAGCGAGGTCGTTAGTAGCTCCGTTAATCGAGTAGGTCATCGCTCCATTCGATCCGCCTAATCCGATACCAGCGAGGGTCGCCAACTGGTTCGTGTAACCAATCTGAGATGTCGAACCAGAGCCGGTGCCCACCTGAATCGTTATCTGTGACGTTCCTGAGAGTAGCTTAATACCGTTAAACTCAGTCACCTGAGCGATACGGTCAATCTCAGACCCAAGAGCCACAAACTCGTTCGAGACCACTGAGCGTTGCGTAGTGCTCAATGTCCCATTCGCAGCCTGTGAGGCGAGCTCCGCCAGACGCGAGAGCACGTTTGAGATCTCTCCGAGCGCGCCATCGGCTATCGCTATCGTTGAGATACCATCATTCGTGTTTCGTATCGCTTGTCCAGCGATTCGTGACTGAGCCTTCAAAGACTCAGCAATCGCGAGACCCGCTGCGTCATCCCCTCCCTGGTTGATTCGGTATCCCGAGCTCAACTTGTTGTAAGAGTCGCTCAGCCTCTGACCGGTAAGGTCCAAGCGCCGTTGCGCCTGAAGTGATGTAACGTTAGTTCCAATAGTAATCGCCATGACTTATTCCTCCTTGAACAAAGTTGGCATTTTATAAAGCAAGCTCCCTACCGAAATGACGAGGAACTCGCGACCGCTCCTGTGGCACATCTGCTCAGCGCTACGTACTTCCTTGTAACGCGCCGCTCAGAGGGTATCGAAGAGGCGTGGGTTGGCTAGCCTATGAACCTCTCATCCGAGATTCATTGAGCTGCCCCACACGGTACCTCCGACTGGGTCCCCTCTCTGCGTCACTACATTGGCCCCACAAGTACTTTCGGATGAGCGCCATTTTTTCTTAAACACAAAATTGCCGTCCGAGAGAAAAATTTGCCGATCGAACGACCTCATTTTTTAGGGTCTACCAAGAAGGAGCGGCTAAAAAACAAAAGAGGCTCGTGGGGCGCCTAACCCCACGAGCCTCTTACGAGCCTCTAGCTTCTTCGCTACCTAAGGAGTTGTAGCGCTAAGCTTGGCAGCTGGTTAGCCTGAGCGAGAACCGCTGTACCAGCCTGCTGAAGGATGTTCAAGCGAGTGAGGTTAGCGGCCTCCTCAGCTACGTCCACATCCCTGATTCGACTCTCAGCGGCTATCAGGTTTTCCTTGGTAACGCCAAGGCTCGCGACCGCGGTCGTGAGCCTCGATTCGATACCTCCAAGAATTCCTCGGGAGGCTCCCACCGAGTATATCGCTGAGTAAACGGCGTCGAGAGCAAAACGTGCCGCCGTCATAGCGAGGTCGTCGGTCGCTGCGTTAATCGAATAGGTCAACGCTCCATTCGCTCCACCCAATCCGATACCAGATAGTGTGGCCACCGGGTTTGTGTACCCGATCTGCGATGTGGAACCAGAGCCGGTTCCCACCTGAATCGTTATCTGTGAGGTTCCTGAGAGCAGCTTAATACCGTTAAACTCAGTTACCTGAGCGATACGGTCAATCTCGGAAGCAAGAGCAACAAATTCATTCGAGACCACTGAGCGTTGTGTAGTGCTCAATGTCCCATTCGCAGACTGTGAGGCGAGCTCCGCGAGACGTGAAAGCACGTTTGAGATCTCTCCCAGCGCGCCATCGGCGATCGCTATCGTTGAGATACCATCATTTGCATTTCGTATAGCTTGTCCAGCGATACGCGACTGAGCCTTCAGGGATTCAGCTATCACGAGACCCGCGGCGTCATCCCCTCCTCTGTTGATCCGGGATCCCGAGCTCAACTTGTTGAAGGAGTCACTCAGCCTCTGACCGGTAAGGTCTAAGCGCCGTTGTGCCTGAATTGAGGTTACATTAGTTCCCAGACCGATTGGCATAACTCTTCCTGTTTGACTTAAGTTGGCGCACTGTACAACGATCCCCCCAACCTGAACGAGCGGGGGGAGGCGAGATATCTCACTGCTACATCAGAGAGGCGCTGTGTAAATCAATCAAGCGCGCTGAATGAGGGGTATCGGAGACTTTTTGTTCGAGCCCACGAGCTTCTCAGCGGGAACTCCTCGAACCTAAGTGCACATAACTTCCGTCAAAACCCCTTCGCCACATTACTTCGGTTGGCGTATATGTAATCTCGGATGAGATCCGTTTTTTCTTAACCACAAAATAGCATCCGAGGAAAAATTTTAGCATCAAGGATGCCCCTCCGATGAGGCTAGCCAGAGCAATTACTTATTAAGAAAAATAAAAGAGGCCCGTGGGGCGCCTAACCCCACGAGCCTCTTACGTGCGTTTAGCCTAATATCTACCTAAGTAGTTGTAGCGCTAAGCTTGGCAGCTGGTTAGCCTGAGCGAGAACCGCTGTGCCAGCCTGCTGAAGGATGTTCAACCGAGTGAGGTTAGCGGCCTCCTCAGCTACGTCCACATCTCTGATTCGGCTCTCAGCGGCTATCAGGTTCTCCTTGGTAACGCCAAGGCTCGCAACCGCGGTTGATAGTCTCGATTCAATACCTCCCAGGAACCCTCGAGAAGCTCCAACTGAGTAGATTGCGCCGTATACCGCGTCGAGCGCCAGACGAGCCGCCGTCATAGCGAGGTCGTTAGTAGCTCCGTTAATCGAGTAGGTTAGCGCTCCAGATGTTGCGCCCAATCCGATACCATTGAGGGTCGCCAACTGGTTCGTGTACCCGATCTGCGATGTGGAACCAGAGCCGGTTCCCACCTGAATCGTTATCTGTGAGGTTCCTGAGAGCAGCTTAATACCGTTAAACTCAGTTACCTGAGCGATACGGTCAATTTCTGAGCCAAGAGCCACAAACTCGTTCGAGACCACTGAGCGTTGTGTAGTGCTCAATGTTCCGTTCGCCGCCTGCGAGGCGAGCTCCGCGAGACGAGACAGAATGTTTGAAACCTCTCCGAGCGCGCCATCGGCGATCGCTATCGTTGAGATACCATCATTCGTGTTTCGTATCGCTTGACTAGCTATACGCGACTGAGCCTTCAGGGTTTCAGCTATCGCGAGACCCGCTGCGTCATCCCCTCCTCGGTTGATTCGGTACCCCGAACTCAACTTATTATACGAGTTACTCAGCTTTTGAGCGGTAAGATCCAAGCGCCGTTGCGCCTGGAGCGAAGTTACGTTAGTTCCAATACTAATTGCCACAACTAATCCTCCTTGAACAACGGACGCTTAATCGAGAGACATTCGTCTCCACTACGACCGCGCGTCCCACATCTACGGCATCCCTGCCATGACAGCCTCACAGAGAGCGTCCCAAACGTTTCAGCCTGGGGTACCTCTATTTCTGGCTCTGGGAAGAGTTACGGCATCCGTCTGTTTTTTCTTGAGTCGAAAATATAAAATCATTTAAGAGCCTGTATCAGCCTGAGATTGCTGGCCTTTTGTCGGTTCAACTTGAGACCCTGAGCCTTAACAAACTTAATGACCAGAAAGTAAGCTATTGAGCCCGTGCTTCGGATCCACCCGCCTCACCGAGAAGAGGGGCTCCGCGGTCCATAATTTGGCCAAGTGATTTTTCCCTCGCGCTCGACCCTCACCTTTGTTACGTAATCTATCCGTGGGCTCTTCGCGCTCGTTTGAAAAGCGTGTGGTATAATAAGAGGCGCCCACCGTGAGGATCAAATTGTCAGATAAGGTATGTTTAATTATGAATAAGAAGAACCCCACTTTATTTTCGACCCTGGCTCTCGCTTCTCTCATAGGATTATCCGGGTGCACCGATGATGGTCTCTCTCTCAACAACACCCAAACCGGGGCCCTTACCGGTGGCGCATTGGGAGCTGGACTAGGCGCGATTATCGGAAATCAGAGCGGACACCCCGGTGCTGGCGTAGCAATCGGCGCTGGCGCGGGAGCGCTCGGAGGGGCTCTCATTGGAGGTCAGGGGGATAGGCAGAAGAAGAGAACTGACGACCAGGAGGAGCGTCTGCGGAGACAGGAGCGAGAACTTGAGCGACAGCGCCGTGAGCTAGAGGAGCTTCGTGGTCGTCGATCCTCTGACAACGGAAGCGGCTCAACGCGAGACAGCCGTACCGATCGTCAGTACGATGATCGGGGAGATGATTTCAATCGCGGGTACTAACCGTCGATCCATCCCGATTAAAAGTATCGAAGAGAGGGCGCTCAGGTGCCCTCTCTTTATTCTAACTTACGGTGTCCTACCTCACTGCGTTGATACAAGCGCCGCCGCGGCACCTCCACCGGCGGCACACACACTGATAACACCACGAGAGAGGCGCTCTCTTCTAAGCCCCTGACAGATTGCTAGGAGCAATCGCCCCCCAGTCGCGGCGAATGGATGACCGATGGCTATTGATCCACCCAAAATATTCATCCGCTCGCTCGGAACCTCGCCACGCACCTTGATCTGAGGGTACCTACTCCAACCATCACGCCACGCCCGAATATTGCAAGCAACCTGCGCGCCAAATGCCTCATGAACCTCGAAGAGATCAATCTCGTTAAAACTCCGGCCAAAGCGGTTAAGGAGTGCCGGCAACGCGAGGGCCGGAGCCATCAGGAGCCCATCGCCGGGCGGCACGGAGGCGAACTGAATGCCATCGAGGAATCCCAGGATCTCCCTCCCCTCACGGCGGGCGAGGTCTTCTGACATGAGGCACACCGCGGAGGCCCCATCGGTCAAAGCGCTCGCATTTCCCGCGCTGATCGTGCCTTGCGCCCCACGATCGAAAACCGGCGGCAAGGCGGCAAGCGCCTCAATCGATGTGTCGGAACGGATAAGATTATCCTCGCTAACTTTCCCAATTTGGAGGATCTGCTCCGCGAGTATCCCCGATCGTTTTGCCTCAGCGGCGTTACGGTGACTTACAAGCGCGATCTGATCCTGCTCACTCCGGCTTATCTTAAACTCCTGCGCCATCAACTCACAGTGCTGTCCCATGGTGAGCCCCGTTGAGGGCTCCTTGGGGCTGGGGGCCTGCGGCGCAAGATACCCAGGCTTAAAGGACGAGAGCATTGAGAGCTTAGCTTTCATCCCCCGCGCCTTATTGAGCTTAATAAAAAACCGCTCCCCCTTTCGTGGGTAGGTGAGAGTGGGTTGAGACATAGATTCGCTACCCCCAACTATCGCGCAAGATATGCGACCAGAGGCTATAGCATCGCACGCCGCGCTCGCCGCGACGAGTCCAGTGATACAGTTGTTCGACACGAAGTGGCCGTTTATCGTCTTGGGCAACCCTGAACGCAGAACTATCTCACGGGCCAGGTTCGGTATGCGCGGATCAAGGAGCACAGTTCCGAAGTAGAGTTCATCGACCAGCCCCGGATCGAGCTTGAGCTTCTCCACGCACCCAACAACCACGTGCTTTCCAAGGTCGAGGGCTGAGTACTCAGAAAGAACCCCCGCTGCCTTCACAAATGGGGTTCGAACCCCACCAACGATCGCTACTCGCATACCTACTTGAACTCCTTTTTCTTCGAGAGTTTTACAACACTCACGAAGTCGCGCTCTGCGGGTAACGTTCCCGTGAACGCGGACTCTCCGCAAGGGAGAAACCGCGTTCACGGGATTAGCGATCTAGCGAGATTCCTTAAGCCTTCGCGAAGAGCGTCAGCTGCGGATCGTTCGGCTTTAGCCCCGCCGGGTGGTAGAGCTTTGTTGAGTCCACCACCCCAATCGCGTCTAAGAGGGGTGTCTGAGTATCCTGGCGGAGCCAGAAGAACTGTCTATCAGCAGCTAACCTCCTTGCCAGCGGGGTCGTCGGTCGCGATTGCCCACTAGCTTGGATCACTGATTGGACTGAGACAAAATCCGCCTCATGACACAACTTCTCCGCGAAGGCCTGCGCGTCTTTTCGCCACTCGCCGTATGGAAGCATCGGTGAAACCTGCACCCCGACCCGGAGGCCGAATCGCCTAAGCGCCCTAACCGTCTTCCACCGCTCCTCAACGGTTGGCAGGTCCGGAGAGTACCGCCGACTAACCTCCTCAAGGGGGGTCTCAATACCTATCGAGACGTAAGTTGTCTCTCTAACTTTTTTAAGCATCGGCAGCCCAATAACCACCAACGGAGAGCGGGTCTGGATGACAAGTCGTCCGGGCACATACCGGTCGAACATCTCAAGGAACTTCATGCTAGTAGCGAACTTCTCATCGAAGGGATGAAACGGATCCGTGGTCACTCCGAAAACCACTGTAGCCCGGCGAAGCTCCCCCCTGGCAGAGAGGCGTTGCAGGTGCCTCTCAAGATCAACGAGGGGCTCCCCCTGTTTATTCACATACCTACTGCGGAGCGACATCGGTGTGGACCGCTCCCCGTCCATCTCTAATTCGAGGCCTGACCCGGAAGGGTCTATCCGTCCAATCGATATGCCCCGCGCATACGAGTCAACTACAAGAATGGGATGGGCAGGCTGACTTACAGTCCCCCCGCTGATCGTTGCCTTAGTCATACGAACCCCCTATTGGTTGCCCGGACTGACGACTAGACGACCTACGCCGTCCGTTCCGAGCTTTAAACTCGTTAAACTTATGACGCCAGACAGGGTCAAATAGGTTCAAACAACTTAAAGTATACGGCAGAATCGTCGAAAAGCGGGCTCAAAGGCCCCCTCTCATCCCGTGGCCACCAACCTTAAAAAGCCCCGCCGCTCGTCGGTTCAGGGATTTACTCCCCGTGGGGCTTCGTTCAATAATCCTCCCAAGAGTTGAGGAGGTCCGTTGCGTACCCCCCTGCCCTGCATGGGCGGCGTTGGCCCCGAGTGTGGAGCCCGGAGATGCGCAAAGTCACGGGAGCCACCTTGATAGGTGCTAGCCTATACCCCCAAAAGCAAGGGCCTTTGCCCCCGCTGAAAGGGTACGGTTCGTATCGCCACTTTAGCGGTAGCGTGCCATCGAAACGATGGGATATAGTTTCAGGCTCAGCATTTTGAGGAGCCGAGTGTTGTTTTAAAAGGATATCTATGGCCGGAAACGTAGCAGAGATAAGTGATGCCGACTTTGAGCAAAAAGTGCTCAAAGCTGCGAACCCTGTGGTTGTTGTCGATTTTTGGGCGCCCTGGTGTGGGCCGTGCAAGAGCATCGCGCCAGTCCTCGAGGAGATCGCGAAGGAGCTTGGACCTCAAGTATCGATCGTTAAAGTGAACGTGGATGACAATCCAAAGAGCCCAGCTCAGTATAGCGTCAGGGCCATTCCAAATCTGATCATATTTAAAGGCGGCGCTGAGGTTGACCGAGTTGTTGGAGCGGTTCCAAAAGACCAACTCGTAGCGACGATTAAGAAGGCCCTCTAATTTCGCGCGAACGTTCGCGCACGAGGCCCCGCCGTATCCCTGGAGCTACTAAGCCGGGGGATTACGCGGGGCCTTCATTTTGCACCACCACTCTATCACTCTATGGAATGGTTTAGGCTTACCCTCTCTCCTCACCCCTCTCTTACTACCGAGGAGATCGACGCGGCGTGTTGCGAGCTGATTGAGCAGGGAGCTTCCGGAACAACCATAGAGGCGAGTGGTGTAATCTCGTGCTTTGCCTCAGGCTCATCGAGCGATCTATCAAGAATTGAATCGGTCGCAACACTCAACAAACTGAGCGTGACCGCTCGCTCTCAAGTGAATGACGAGAACTGGAACGAGCAGTGCCCCGAGGTATGGGAACCGGTTTCCGCCGGAACCCTTACCGTCATACCGGTAGCGAGCGTTGATGACAAACGGCTGATTGAGGGAGACGCCATCCGGATCATCCCTGGGCAGGGGTTCGGTACGGGCCACCACCCCACCACGCGCATGATCCTAGAGACACTCAGTAGACTCGCTCCGATCGTAAAGCGCGAGGATCTATCGATCTTCGATCTGGGTACGGGAAGTGGAATACTAGCGATCGCCGCCGCGAAACTATTCCAGCGCCCCGTAGTGGCAGTTGATAACGATCCCTACGCGATAGTAAACGCGGTCGACAACGTCTCTCTCAATCGGCTTACCGATCTCATTACACCGACGACAACTCCAGTTGAGGATATACGAGCCCCCTTCAACCTGATCTTAGCTAACCTTTACGGTGAGGTTCTCGTCGCGTTAGCGCCCGAGGTAACCCGACTGGCGCTCCCGGGCGCGCGCGCGATCGTGTCGGGAATTACGGAATTGGTCAGAGACGCCGTTGTTAACACCTACACTGAGACCCATGGATGGTCGTTGGAAGAGGAACATAGCGACTCGGGGTGGCACTGCCTCTCGCTGATAAGGTGAGCTCCCGGATTCATGCCAGGCGCGTTAAGAGAGCTCGGAGCCGATTCCCCTTGCGCCTCCCGGCGTCACGATGGTTATCATACTCTCATGAAAGCGATATTCTTTGAGAGTCACGGGGAGATCGACCAACTTAAGTACGCCGACCTCCCTCAGCCAGAGCCAAAAAGTGGAGAAGCGCTCGTACGAGTTCGGGCGGTTGCCCTGAACCACCTCGACATCTGGGTTCGGCGGGGTTGGAAGGGACTCAATCTTGAGATGCCGCACATCACCGGCTCCGATGTGGCCGGTGAGATCGTGTCGGTGAACGCCTCTGGCACAACGTGGACTCCCGGGACTCGGGTCATCATAAATCCTGGCATCACGACCTCCGACGACGAGTGGACCCGAAAGGGCGAGGACAGCCTCAGTCCGGGATTTAAGATCCTCGGTGAACAGGTGCGGGGCGGTATGGCTGAGTACGTCTGCGTTCCGCTTACGAACCTCTACCGACTCCCTGAATCGGTCTCGTTCGAGGATGGCGCCGCGCCTCTCCTGGTGGGGCTTACGTGTTGGCGGATGCTCTTTAAGCGAGCGAATCTTCGCGCCGGCGAGAGCGTTCTCGTGGTTGGATCGGGGGGTGGAGTAAACTCGCTCTCCATCCTGCTCGCCAAGGCCGCCGGGGCTACGGTCATCGCGCTCTCATCAAACCGGGATAAACTTGAAAAAGCCAAAGCCCTGGGAGCCTCTGTGGTGATCGACTACAGCACCTCCCCCGATTGGTCAGCGGAGGTTCTTAAAGCGACTCGCGGTCGGGGTGTCGATATCGTTGTCGACAACGTGGGCGCGAAAACATTCTCAAAGAGCCTTCGCAGTGTGGCGCGCGGGGGGCGCATCGTCACAGTTGGAAACACCAAGGGGTACGAGCTCTCGTTCGACAATAGGCTCCTTTTCACAAAGCAGGTCTCACTAATCGGCTCAACCATGGGCAGTCGACAGGACTTTATTGAGGCGATGGAGTTCCTCTTTCAGCGTGATATTCGCGTGCCGATAGACGCTGTGGCCCCACTCTCAGAGGGGATCAGAATGATTAAGCGCCTTGAGGATGGGCAACAGTTTGGGAAGATAGTTCTCAAGCCATGAGAGCTATCCATCGATCTTTACTCGCCAACGCGAGTTGCTGGTGACGCTGACTTGCCACGTACCAGCGACGAGCCCCTCAAAGACACACTCTCCTGACGGGGAGAGTTTCTCGCGGCGCTCAGAGGCGATCCCGTCAACATTCAACGCGACGCACTCTCCACCAACTCCCATGTGGTCAATGACGGACACGGTGACCTTCGATTTATCCGTTACCACCCTTACCGCCCGTATCAGTCCCTTGGCGTCGACGATTCGGAGATCAAGCGCCTCAGCCACACGAGGAACAACACAGGTGATGAGGCAGGCACATACCACTGTTGAGATAATTTTTCGCATATCGATCACCTCACCCTCCAATATCCCTTCGCACCCGTTGCCCGCGCAACTGGATTAGATCCACCGCTTTGTAAGCGACTCGTCTCGACGACTCCAGATTTGGGCCCATACCAACGACGCCGAGAGTTCGCCCCCCATGTGATACCAACTTACCCTGAGAGTTTACTCCGGTGGAGGCGTGGAACACTATCGCGCCGGGGACGAGCAACGCGAGGTCAGCGCCGAAAATCTCATCTCCCTTCGCCACGCTTTCCGGATATCCATCCGAAGCCACAACCACGCAGGTAGTCACCTCAGGGCGCCACTGAAGGTTCGGTCGTTCCCCTCTAGCTCCCGCCATCCACTCAAGGAGGTCGATCGGATCGCTCGCTAAACGCGCCAGGATCGCTTGGCACTCAGGGTCACCAAGCCTCGTGTTGTACTCAAGAACTCGGATACCTTCCGGGCGATGCGTTTGGTCACGGGGCACCATTAATCCAGCGTACAAGAATCCTTTAAAGGGCGTTCCCCTCTTCCTCATCTCACGTAGTATCGGAGCGGCGCACCGCTCTTGTATCCACTCAAGCTCACTCTCTGAGATTCGCGGTGAGGGACACACGGATCCCATACCACCGGTATTTGGACCGCGGTCGTTGTCTCGCAACCTCTTATAATCATGCGCGGGAGCCAACGCGATCAGCTCCTCGCCGTTTGAGGCAAAGATACAACTTACCTCAACTCCTTCGAGAAACTCCTCCGCGACCACCCTCTCCGCGCGCAGAACCCCGAAGAGAGTCTGAAAGGCTGGCTCAAATTCACTCGCGTCAGTGATAACGAAGACCCCCTTTCCCGAGGCCAAACCGTCAGCTTTGAGAACGAGCGGCGCCCCTTTTTTCTCACAGTAGGATCTCAGCGCGTCCTCTCGCTCAAAAACTTCGTATGAGGCTGTTGGGACTCCGGCCGCGATCATCACCTCCTTGGCGAAATTCTTTGAGCTCTCAAGCATCGCCGCCGCTCTTGAGGGACCAACGATCAACATGCCGTGAGCCTCAAAGAGGTCAACGATCCCCGCCTCCAGAGCGACCTCAGGCCCTACAACAGTGATATCTACACCTCGACTCTGCGCCTCCCTTAAAAGATCACCAACCGCCGTCGCTTGTATCTGAATAACCTCAGCGCACGTGGCTATACCGGCATTTCCCGGCGCGCACGCGACATGAGTGACCCGCGGCGAAAGGCCGAGGCGCCAACAGATCGCGTGCTCTCGACCGCCACTTCCTACAACGAGAACTCTCATAGTATCTCCGCCCCTCTTCGATTATTAGTGTCTAAAGTGTCGATCACTCGCGAAGAAGAGCGAGAGGTTTCTGGCGTTGGCGACCACTTTAATATCATCGTCCCGTCGCGCCCCGGCGGGAGAGACCACGCACGTAATACCCTCCTCAGCGAGCGCTTCGACCGAATCAGGGAAGGGAAAGAAGGCGTCGGAGGCAGCCACGGCGCCGTTAAGAAGATGGCCGTGCAGCTTGGCTTTGCGTAGAGCCAATTCAACTGAATCAATCCGACTCATCTGCCCGGCTCCAACACCTATTAAGAGACCGTCCCTAACGAGAACTATCGCGTTTGACTTAACGTGCCCTACGATACGCCACGCGAGCTCAAGGTCTAAAAGCTCCTCGTCCGAGGGTACGCGATGAGAGGCGAGAGCGGCGTTAGCGATGCGGGAGCGATCGATATCGGGCTCTTGAATGAGCACACCCCCAGCGACCGTCCTCAGGTCGTATCCAGTAAGCTTCGGAACCTCAACTTTTAAGATTCGCAGATTTTTACTCGTACGGAGGACATCAACGGCGCCACCGATGAAATCGGGAGCGATGACGAGCTCAGCGAAATCACCCCGAATCTCCTCAGCCGCCTCAACATCGATCGCCGCGTTACAAACGAGAACTCCACCAAAATGGCTGCGAGGGTCACACTGTTTCGCGCGCTTTATCGCTTCCGTCACAGTCGCCCCAGCCGCCACACCGCACGGGTTTAAGTGCTTTAGTATTCCAGCCACCGTCCGTCCTCGGGGGAGATCCGAGAGGAGCCTCAATCCCGCGTCGAGATCAAGCATGTTATTATACGACAACTCTTTACCCCCTAGCTGCTCCCAGATCGGCCCGGAGAAAAGTTTTAGGGCCCGCGAGTCCCCTCGGTACAGAGCGGCCCTCTGATGAGGATTCTCCCCATATCTCAGGTCGGTGACCTTTGAGAGAGTAATCGAACACTCCGTTGGAAGCGCCGTTTCTCGCGCCTCCTCCTTGGTAAGAGAGGTGAAGTACCCCGCGATAGCGCCATCGTAGCGCGACAAGGTAGAGAAGACCTTGGCGGCGAAGCGCCGTCGCATCTCAAGGGGAAAGGGATCGACCTTGGACGGCGCCGCGAGCGCCGAGATAACCTCCTGGTAGTCCGCTGGGTCTATGATCGGTAGCACAAACGCGTGATTTTTCGCCGCGGCCCGAATCATCGTTGGTCCCCCAACATCCACAAGCTCGGTCATCTCACCTGGACGATTGGCTTTGTCGCTCTCGACGTACTTCAAGAAAGGATAGAGGTTTACAACAACGATATCGATCGGAGCGATCTCGGCGTCGGATATCTGCTTGAGGTGACGCGGATCATCACGTCGGGCGAGGATACCGCCGTGGATCTTGGGATGCAGAGTCTTAACCCGACCGTCAAGAAGCTCAGCTAATCCAGTGTACGACTCAACCGAAACCCACGGAACTTTCGCTTCATCAAGAGCCTTTCCTGTTCCAGACGTGGCGAGCAGGGTAAAACCCTTCTCGCGCAGCGCGAGGGCCACGTCGGTCAATCCCGTTCTATCAGAGACACTAAGGAGAGCGAACTTTTTCATGATATGAACTCAAAGAGCGAGAGAGCGATCCCGCCACTACGTTGAGGATACCCCGAGCGACAAAGGCTTTCCAGAGGTAGGGCGCCGTGGGGGGAAATTTTCTAGATCCTTTAAACTCACCCGCTCGGATACGAGGTTTTGAAAATCCCGTCGAGCGACAGGTGACCATGTGGGATGGTCTGAATTATCGATCGGCTGTGGGCGCGCGAGTCATATGAGCGATCTCATTCAGTCGCCCGTGCCGAGATCCTTTAGAGCGGCGCGAATATCGTCCAACTCACCTTGAATCCGCTGCCGAAGGATATCTCTCTGAATAGGATCAGGATCAGCGACTACCCGCATCAAGCGTGACTCCTCGCGATCCTCTCGGAGCTTGGTAGCCACCTCATCTCGCCTGAATTTCAATTTTTCGAGCTTGGCGTATGTATCCGCCAAAATTCCATCAACCGCCTTGGTGGTCTCCACTCGCAGCTCTCCCATCACCCTATCTTTGATGGCTTGCAGATCCGATACCTCTTTCCGCAGAGCCTCATTACCGGGGTAGAGCTCTGACTCATCCAGCTTCGCCTGCACTCGGTATTCCACCTCATCTAACTCAACGACCTTTTTCTTAACAGCCGCTGAAGTCGCTCCGATTTTATCGAGATCTCCCCCGGCTTTTAATAGGCCCCCGTTCCAAGGCTCAAGGTTCTTCCTCCGCCCGAACCAGAGCGAAAGCTTCCGTGAGGTGGCGTCTATTTGCGCCTCAATATCCGAGATCTCTCTACTCTGTGACTCGACACTCTTCGCTATTCGTTTGACTATCAGGCCGGCGTTCGACGTATCTGACTTCGCGAGGATCTCCAGATTTCTCTCCAACTTCAATGCCGCGTCCTCCAGCGTCTTCCTCTTGGACGCCACGCGCTCTTCTCGGGCCGCCCCGTATTTAGCGATCAAATCCTCGTCGCCCCCCTGTTGGAGAAGTCGCGCTATCTCCGGAAGTTTTCCCCTAGCCTCTCGGCGCGAAGTCGGGATGGAAAGCTGTCGAGAGAGATCATCGAGCGTATCAGGATCCTCATGTTCTGGTGAGGTGAATATTTCTGTCATCTCGGGGAGGACACCCCACCGGCGAGCGACGTCCCCGAGAACCAGACCAACTAAAACAGCGGTAAACAGCATCGTGGCCACGGGGATTCCACTTCGGTGATGCTCAAAACCACCTGAGCCTCTCTTTCGAACGGCGCGCCCCTCGCTAGGGTCCTTCGGCTCCTCAACTTGAGGAGGGACAACGGGCGGAGACTCGTCTGTGTCACCTGGCCGCCGCTGAGAGGTGGTCTCGGGCGCTCCCTCCTTGGACACTTGAGAGACCTCTGACAGCGAGAGGTTTTTCTCCCTTGCTTGGGAGTCCTTACCCCCGCCGCGCACTGAATGCTGAGAAGCTCGGGGTTCCCTGCGCCGATCATCGGTATCGCCGATGGAGATGACCAACACTGTGATATTATCAGCTCCTCCCCTCCGATTGGCCAGGTTAATCAAGATCTGGTTAGCGTCATCGAGGGGATTTTGCTCAACGGTTTTTAATATCTCTCCGCTCTGCACAAAGTTATAGAGACCGTCGGAGCACAGCACATAGATATCGCCTCTCTGAGGCGCCTCGCTCTCGACATGACAATCCACAACAACTTCAGAGAGCGGTCCCAAAGAGCGGGTCAACATGTGAGAGACGGGGTGATCATCGGCCTCGTCAGGAGTGATCGCTCCATTGTCAATGAGCTCCTGAACCAGAGTGTGGTCCTCAGTCATCTGATGAATCTTCCCCTTTCGGATCCGATACGCCCGCGAGTCTCCAACATTGACGATCAGTAATCCGGAACGAGTGAACACGAGTCCAACCACGGTTGTGCCCATGCCAGCGAGCTCAGCCTCATTGGCCCCCTGCTCAAATATCTTCCTATTTACCGAACCTAAAAGGTGCGAGAGGGACTCTTGGGATATCTGCGCCCCCAAGCGCGGAAGAGTCTCCTGAAGGGTGGCTATCGCCAAACGCGACGCGATGGCGCCACCGGCTACCCCGCCCATACCATCCGCGACAAAGAACGCGTGGAATGCTTGGTGCTTTATAATCCCAAACGCATCCTGATTCTCCTCCCGTCGCATTCCGACATCCGTACCGGCGGCGCAGCGTATCGTGAGGAGATCTAGCTCTTGAGGCTCAATAGAGGTCGTCATGCCCACTTTGGTGCAACGTAGCTAACGGTTACGACACTGGGTCGTGGCTAAGCGGCCGGTCGAGTACCAGCCATCACTCGCACTATCGGAGTTTAGAGGCACTCACTCAACAAAGAGAGTCAAAAACGCTACTTATTAGAGCGAACGAAAACGGTGCCTTTGATGTATGGCTCGCGTTTAATCTGCTCAACCAATCGACTTGCTTGAACTTTATTGTCCTCAGGACCAACCATAACTCGGTAGAACGGGGATCTCCCCTTGCTGGTCTCCTCAATAATAGCCGGGAATCCAGACCGCTTTAAGTTCCTGGCCAAGGCCTCAGCCTCCGCTAGATTCTTGGGGCTACCGACCTGAGCGAAGTGTCCCTTGGAGAGACTTTTCACAACGGTCAATTTGTCCTTCTTCTGATCTTTTACCGGGCTCTTCTGCTCGGCGCTGACCTTGGCCCTCTCCTGAGACGGGGAAGGTGCCTGTTTGCCTGAATCGGTGATGGCCGCCTTAGAGATGGCCGCGCTCTCTCCCCCACCCGCCTTTGTGTTGTCGCCAATCACGGTGGCTGACTCACCTCCCAGTACTCTCACATCACCGCCTTTTCCGGTTATCTCCCGCCGTGGCGATCCCAAACTTGGGGCCGTATCCGAAGAGTCCTCTGAGAGCTGCTCATTGAAGATCGCGTCCTGGTCAAATATCGCGGCACTCTTGGATTCCGCGCCATCCTGACTTTTCAGGTGACCCTCTTCGCTCTTTGGCTGATTAGTCTTCATGACCTGAGTCTCAGGTGGCTCGATCTTAGCGCCGGCAACGGGCTTGGTCTCCTGCGTCAGGGTCGCCACGTTATTAAGCTTACCCATCACATTCGCCATCGATTGGGAACTTCGCTCAGGGTATTCCTCAGAGAGCGCGAGCTTGGGGACATCTACGCCAGAGGCAGCTCTGGCAGTCTCAAACCCAACGTACCGGCCTGAGAAGAACCCTATAAAATAGGCGCCAAAGACCCCTCCGATCGCGAGGCCAAGCCACACAACGACCTGCAGAGCACCGAGACGAATCTCCCATCCACGATTACTTCCACGTCTACTGGTCATTACAAAGGCCTCCCGTAACGCTCAAGGGGGTAGCTAAAGAGCTAGAGCTCTATTCCGATTGCCGGGCTGGCCTGGGGGATTCTCAAAGCGGTCCCGTCCGAGACTCCCCTCAGCGCTACACCTCCGTGAACGCTGGTAGTATAGCGGCAAGACCCAGCGCTAGACCAGCGTTTATCTGCACGACATGCTCCCCTATGCCCCCCTCTCGAAGGGCGGCCCGATAGTGCGGGGAATTAAGACGAAGGTGCCCTATCGCCGCAAAGTCCTGAACCACGGCGCTCCATGAGACTACATCTCCCTCCGCCACCGCTCGAGCGGTCAGAGCTGGAAGGAAGAGCGCCCGAATGGCGAGAGCCCGCTCCCTCAGAGCTCCCTTCAGCAAGATCTCACGAAGAGCCCTCGGTTCGCCCGGGAGATCTGGCGCTCCTAACTGAGAAACCCTCTGGTAGAGCGCTTGAACGCCCCACCGGGGCGACGCGCACTCATCATATAAGGCGACCGATGGATCGAGATCCCCAGAGGGGATTGAGGAGGCAAAATGATGTATCCACCGTATCCACTGCTCCTCAGATGAGAGACGCCGGATCACTTTTTCGAGAGCCGCCGCGGATAGAAGCTCGGAGAGAGCCCGCTCCTTACTGAGAAGCCACCCATCTCCAGGAATTCGGAGGGAGCTCACACCGCTAAGCCGCGCGTCCACGAACGCCCGCTTAACCTCGGCGGAGAGCCGATCGTGGTAGTGATGCGACGTCCATACCGTCATGGCGCTACAAGTGGCGCCAGCCTCATGCTTTATCTGGCACTCTACTCGCCGCTCACTCTCGTGACGAAAGCACCTCTCGACCGCTTGGACTACCAAGGCAACCACCTCCGGCGCGGATGAGACGATCTGTGATTCCTCAGGGTTGAACCCAAGGTCGCACCGTCCCTCATACGCGACAGCGAGAAGCGCCTGCACGGCCGCGCACGCTATTAACCGAAGTCGCGCGTACACTGGGCTCGTCGCGTCCGGCACCAGACATAGCACCCTCCGCGTAGATTCCGGCGTCACCTGGATGGAAGAGAGCGCGTCAGAGAGAGCCGCTTCCTCCATTAACACCGCGTTGGAGGCATCAGAGAGCACCATGTAACCAGCGACGATCTTCCAAGAGCCGAACGGTTTGGGGGAGAGGTCCCTGACTATCTCGCCCGCGATAGCGCGCGCGTCACCCCTCATCTCGCGCGCTATCTCAATCGCCGCCGTCGAGCTAAGCTCGCCCTTAGACAGGTCAAACATCGACAGAAAACGCGCCGCCTGGCTCACCGTCACGGAGGGAAAGCGAGCCCCAAGAGCCTCAAAGAGAGCGGCATTGAGCGAACTCATCCCTTCTCCGTAGCCGATGTAAAGGTCAAATGCCGCTCATCCCCGTGTAGCCCAAAGGCGGCGAGGGAATCCGCGTGAGGCCACGTGCCCCTCTCTGAACACGAGCCAGCGAGCGCGTCCCTCGCCCGCTTGATCATCCGACCGCCCTCACTGGTCGCCAAAGCGATGTCTTCCCTTCCACTTCGAAGGAGTAGCGCCAGGATGATTAACTTACCGGCCTTCCGATAATCCTCGGCGAACACATCGGCGCGCCGTGGAGCGATCCTAGCCAGCGCCTCCACCACTTCATCAATAGACCCACCGTCAACAATCGGTAGGTGCGAGAATAACCCTCGACCAAAGAACTCCTGAACGACCTCGGCGGGAGAGTCCTCGTCGAGAGCGCACACCACCTCATTCCAAACCCGTCGGGGAGATAGCGTCGCCAAGGCGCCGCTCTTTACAGCCTCGTAGAAACCCGACAAGGTCTCTCGGTCAAAATGAAATGACAACCTGACGGCGTATCGAACAGCTCGAAAGAGTCTCGTCGGGTCATCGACAAAACTTTGAGGATGGAGGATCCGGAGGGTCGCGCTCTTTAGATCGCGCAAGCCCCCACAGGGATCGACCACGCGCGAAGCTAAGGCGTCGTGGGGCAGGATACCGGTGAGTAGATCCCGGTAGGCCGCGAGCGGCAAAGCCATCGCGTTACTCGCGAAATCACGACGCCACAGGTCCAGCTCCACTGTGGTTGGTTTCACAATCGGAAGAGCCCCTGGCTTGGTGTATTCCTCACTGCGCGCCGTCGCGACATCCAACTCTGAAAGGAGTGGACTCTCAGCGGCGCCGCACTGAAACGGGGCGCTTAATTTGGAGGTTAAAAAACTCTTGAACTCCTGTCGCGCTCCCCCGAGCTCACCCTGAAGATCAAGGGAGAAGGCTAGACCATCCCCCTCAATCACGAGATCAAGATCAAAGTCTCCCACTGATCGACGCATCAAGAGATCGCGGACAAAACCACCAACAACCACGACGCGCTCGCTCCTTTTCTGAGCGACGCGCAGGGCAGCGTCGACAACCACTGATAACGGGGCTAGCCCCTCCGACGCGTTTCTATCTTTAGGTGAGTCAGACACCAGGTCTCCACTCTACTCAAAATCGTCATCGCTCATGATCTCTTGATTAAAGATCGGGAGGCCGACAGATTGTTGTTCACGGTATTTGCCCTTGTCGTCATACCGCTCCGTGCTCGGGCTCTTCAGCTCAAAGAGGACCACGCGCGCGATCTTCATTTTGGGGAAGAGCAGGATTGGGTTTGGTCCGTGGTTTGCCAATTCTAACGTCACCGGTCGGTCGCTATGACCGGGATAAACCATCATAGCGGTCTGAACTATCGTTAAGCCGACCCGCGCGAGCGTGCTCCGTCCCTCAATCATAAATCCGAGGCTGGAGCCGACGGTGACGTTTTGATACGTGTGCCCCAAGAGGAACTCTCCCGGTTGGAGGAGGTACGGCTTCTCCTGTGTGATGATGACTGAATCATATGGGGGAGGCTCAGGCTTGGTCACATCCACCACGTATCCAGCTCGTGGCTTTAAGAGCTCAGCCCCCAAGTGCATCGTTATTCCGGAAGAGCGTAACCACTTTGAGGAATAGGGTGAAATCTTAAGCTCACCTTTATCAATGACCGCTCTAATATCCTCGTTCGACAACATCATAACAGTGGACTCCGTGGGAACTACTCTTGCCCGCTTGTGGCCCTCAACACTACGCAGATACGCTCGCGTCCTCAAGGGCACTCACCTGTATGGTGCCTGCTTCGGGTCACGGCCGCAAACCACAGCTCAAGCGACTGTTATTACTAAGCTTTATATGATTACTCCAGAGCAGGTCACCAAACCAAACGCCCTTGCTCCAAGGGAGTTCGAGGTATACACTCTCCCTGCTTTCAACAAGATAGGTAGTCTATGGAATCCAAAACTAGCGACAGTACAGGTGCTTTCAAGTGGCTTATTGGAGCGGGCGCCGCCGCAATAGCTCTCAGCATATTCCTCTTCTGGGCGGATAATACGGTCATGGGTGGAGCGGCCGCCCGCGATAGACACCACGCTGAACAGATGAGAGAGCTCCGCACAGCTCAAGCATCACTACCAAGTCGCGTTACTGACGACCGTCAAACCCTCCCGCTATCTATCGAAGGGGATGAGTCGGACACCTACGAGCCAGCCGCGCACTAAACAGTGCAGGTCAACGGTGCAGGTCAACGGTGCTTGCCAACGGTGCTCGCCAACAGTGCTCGCCAACAGTGCTCGCCAAAAGTTCTCGCCACGTGAGTCGATTAACTAATCAGTTAACTAATTTTTTTCTAGATGCAGTATGGCGCCTCCGGCCCACGGGTGCCACTAAGGTCGATAGACTTCCAGCCGAGATTGGGCCAAACGATACCTCTCACGACGGAGAGACTCTCGTCTTGTATAGCCTCATCAGCAGATTCCCGTTCTGGAAAAGAGGGAGGCTCCTCCTAGCGGAAAAGAGCCTCGCGGCGAATGACGTGGCGACCGCGTACGCCGAGGCTCAAGCTCTGAAGACTCTGGCGAAACGGGGCTCTCGAACGTACGCGATGGCGCTCCTCCTCCTCGGACAAAGCTTTCTCCGCCGCGGAGATGGCGCGACAGCGCTCCGCTACTTAAACGAGGCGAGCGAACTACTCCCTAATCACCACAAGATAATTGAGGAGCGAGCGGCCGCTCTCTGCCTCGAGGGGGACAGGGCGACCGCTCTCAGACTGCTAATGGATATCCCTGAGGAGAGACTGTCAGCCGAGGGGAAAGCGGCGCTCTCGTGGCTATCACAGAGCGGAGCGGCTTCCTGAGAGGGGTGGGAGGGATTGTTATCCTCCCCGACTCAGGGTCACCTCCATGATAGCGCCGCGACGAAAGAGCCAACTCAGAACTGAGAGCACGACAGCGAAGGGTGACAAGAGCGCCGCGACGAACAGACTAAAAAGATCCCCCACTCTCCACGGCTCGGCCCGCATCAATAACTTCGTTAACCTGTTTCCGTTAGAGAAGAGACGATTGAGCCCGCTCTGTACCCATCCGTACGGGTCGTGCTCAAAAGAGAGGAAATTCACTGATGAGACTCTTAGTCCAGCGGCCTGAGCGGCACGGTCAAGCGAATTGGGAGAGAAATGGACGAGGTGCCTCGGAACATCAAGGTGGAACCACCCCGTCGTCGAGTAGCGAGATTGCCAACTGGAGAAGTTCGGAACCGCGACGATCACCGAACCCCCGTCACTCAAAAGAGACGCGGCTCGCCTCAATTCACCTACTGGATCGGCGAGGTGCTCAAGCACTTGAAAGAGCACTATCAGATCGTACCTCTCACCCGACGGGATAGAATGACGCGGCTCGACGTAAACGGTTACCCCGAAATGCTCGCGGGCGAAGCGCGCCATCTCATCGGTCCGCTCCGTGCCGGCGACACTCCAACCGAACGAGCGGAGCGCGTTGAGCATGAAACCATCTCCACACCCCAACTCAAGCGCCTTACCGGGCTTTGAGAAACGGCGGCACCACCGCGCCACCCTTCGCCGATAGAGAAACTTCAGTATCGCGATGATGAGCGAGTTATATCGACGATAGGAGCGTGGGTAGTACGGCTCAAGATCGCTCGGCACCGGACTCGTCCAAGCGACGCCACACCCCGGGCACTCACGAACCTCGAACGAGTGGCCGGTTATATAATCAGCCGCCTCCGCGTAGAATGGACGTGGCATCTGGGCACCACAAACCCCGCACTCACCCCGAATTGAGCCACTCCCGGAATCCTCTTTCACTATCCCAGCCTCTAAAACTCGAGCACTTCGGCCCACGCGCCTCGCAGCTTAGATGCAAGGTATGGAAGTTACGGGACGTATCTCCCCCGAAATAACTGTAGTCATGACATCATTAAAGATATTAAGGTAACAAAGAGTGTGGCGGAATGCCGTAAAAGTGGGGATCGCCCGGCGGAGCGCAACCGCGTTCTAGAAAAAGGCACCTGGCGGGGAAAGATTAGATGAAAAGCGTCATTTTAGCAGGTGGGTTGGGCTCTCGCCTAGCCGAGGAAACCACGGTCAAACCGAAACCGATGGTCGAGATCGGGGGCCATCCGATCCTGTGGCACATCATGAAGATCTACTCCCACTACGGGATAAATGAATTCATCATCTGCGCCGGCTACAAGGGTTACATAATAAAAGAGTTCTTCGCTAACTACTTCCTCCACACCTCAGATGTCACTTTCGATATCTCCTCAGGTGACATGGAGATTCATCGAAGCAACTCCGAGCCTTGGAAGATAACCGTTGTCGATACCGGACAATCAACGATGACCGGTGGTCGACTGAAGCAGATCGCCCCGTATCTGAACGACGAGGATTTTTGCATGACGTACGGCGATGGAGTCGCGAACATCGACATAAAGAAGCTGGTCGCTTTTCACCGGTCTCACGGGAAGCTGTGCACAGTGTCCGCCACACGTCCCCCGGGGCGCTTTGGCTCGCTTGCTCTTGAGGGAACAAAAGTCTCTCGGTTTGAGGAGAAACCCCTCGGGGATGGGGGCTTCATTAATGGAGGATTCTTCGTTCTCTCCCCCAAATGCCTTGACTACATCTCGGGCCATCTCACCACCTGGGAGCAAGATCCGATGACCCGTCTTGCACAAGAGGGGCAAATGCAGGCATACAAGCACGATGGCTTCTGGCAGCCGATGGATACGATTCGCGATCGCAACCAATTAGAAGATTTATGGAATACAGGTAAAGCTCCATGGAAAGTATGGGAAGAATAGACGGAGCCTTTTGGAAAGGGAAAAAAGTTCTGGTCACGGGCCACACCGGCTTTAAAGGCGCGTGGCTATCGCTCTGGCTCCAGGAGCTTGGCGCTCAGGTGGTCGGAATATCGAATGGCGTCCCAACCAAGCCGAGCCTCTATCGAGCGGTTGAGTGGGGAGACCTCCACCTCAACGTCGAGTCGGATATTCGCGACAGAGTGGCGCTCTCGGCGATCATCGCGCAAACAAACCCAGAGATCATCTTTCACCTCGCCGCCCAATCGCTGGTTCGTCCCTCATACCAAGATCCAGTTGGTACCTTCAGCACGAACATCATGGGCACCTTGAATATCTTTGAGTGCGCGCGATCATTCTCGTCGGTCCGAGCGGTGATTAACGTCACGAGCGATAAGTGCTACGAGAACCACGAAGGGGACGCTCCGTACCGCGAAAGCGATCGACTCGGGGGGCGTGACCCATATAGTTGTAGCAAGGCGTGCTCTGAGCTCATCACTACCGCCTATCAAAGATCCTTCTTCATCGTTGAGTCCTCGACGAGAAAGGTCGGGCTCGCTTCCGTCCGCGCGGGGAATGTGATTGGAGGTGGGGACTGGTCAGCGGATCGACTTATACCTGACTGCGTCAGAGCTTTTTCCAAAAATGAGAGCGTCTTAATTCGGAATCCTGAGTCAACTCGGCCTTGGCAGCACGTCCTCGACGCCGCGCGGGGATACCTCCTCACCGCGCAGGCCCTCTTCAAAGATCCGGTTAAGCACTCAGAGGCGTACAACTTCGGTCCCGACGTCAAAGACGCAACTTCAGTATCGAATCTGCTCGGAGAGATCACCAAGCGCTGGGGAGCTGGCGCGGCGTGGTCCAAAGATGAGAAGAGTGGACCCCACGAGTCAGTTAACCTGAGTCTGGATAGCTCCTATGCCCGAGAAAAACTCGGGTGGGCCCCCCTACTCTCCATCTCTCAGAGCCTTGATCTAACCGTGGCGTGGTACAAGGCTTTCCAAACGGGTGGAAAGATGACGAGCCTCTCCCAAAGTCAGATTAAACACGTGGCCTCGCTGGAGAGCTAGCAGATATGGCAAGCCAGTGTCGCTTCTGTCGAGCCCCCCTCCGCGCGACCTTTGTTGACCTCGGCATGAGCCCACTCTCAAACGCCTTCATCAAGCCGGAGCTCCTCTCGGCGCCGGAGAAGTTCTATCCGCTGCACGCGTTTGTATGCGAATCGTGTTTCTTGGTTCAACTTGAGGAGTTCGAGAGTCCTGATCGCATATTCTCCGACTATCTCTACTTCTCCTCGTATTCGGACTCGTGGCTCTCTCACGCGAAACGCTACTGCGATAGCGCGACCACTCGCTTCAATCTAACGAAGGATTCCTTTGTTGTGGAGGTCGCGAGCAACGACGGCTACCTCCTCAAAAACTTCGTGGAGCGTGGTATCCCGTGCCTCGGCATTGAGCCCGCCGCGAATGTGGCGAAGGTCGCTCAAAGCAAAGGGGTACCCACCGAGAGCGTTTTCTTCGGCGAGGAGTCCGCCCGACAGATCGTATCTCGTCACCGCAAAGCGGATCTCATGATCGCGAACAACGTCCTCGCTCATGTGCCAGACATCAATAGCTTCGTTGCTGGTTTCGCGATAGCGCTCACCCCCTCAGGATCAGTTACCTTCGAGTTTCCGCACCTTCTCCAACTTATAGAGAACAACCAATTTGACACGATCTACCACGAGCACTTCTCGTACCTCTCGCTCCTGGCGGTGGAGCGGATAGTGTCCAAACACGGCCTTAAAGTTACGGAGATTGAGAACCTCGCCACACACGGTGGATCGCTCAGAGTTACCGCGTGTCACGCCGGCGCCCCCAACCGCCCTGTTCACCCATCCGTGCTTGAGACGCGCGAGCGGGAAAAGAGAGCCGGGCTCGATCGGATCGAGACATACACGCGCTTCACCGAGAGCGTATTGAGAACGAAACGCGCCTTTCTAAGCTTTCTCCTACAGGCTCAATCCGAGGGGAAAGGGGTCGTGGCGTACGGTGCCGCGGCTAAGGGAAATACCCTCCTAAACTTCTGCGGCGTGCGAGGCGATCTCATTCAGTACGTTGTTGACAGAAATCCGCACAAACAGGGCACGTACCTACCAGGAACTCGAATCCCTGTCTTTGCTCCGGAGCGTATTGCTGGGACCAAGCCTCACTACGTAGTTATCCTGCCATGGAACCTGCGGGATGAGGTCTCAGAACAGCTCTCCTCGATTCGCTCTTGGGGAGGTCACTTTGTTGTCCCGATCCCTACGCTGCAGGTGTTCTGATGATATTCACGGAGCTTTCAATCCCAGGGGTGTGGCGAATCGACGCGGAGCCCTCGTCCGATTCGCGCGGCGAGTTCGCGCGAACGTTCTGCGCTGACGCGTTCAAAGAGAGGGGTCTTGCGTCACAGATGGTACAGACCAGCACATCCCTTAACCACAAACGGGGCACTCTACGGGGGATGCACTACCGCGACGCCGCGGACGGGGAAGCGAAGCTCATTCGGTGCACTCACGGCAAAGCATTCGACGTGGCGGTCGACCTTAGACCCGACTCTCCAACGTACTTGCGATGGACGGGTCTGGAGCTCTCCGCCGCCGCCAGAAACTCAGTCTACCTACCACCTGGATGCGCCCACGGCTTCATCTCCCTGACCGACGATACCGAGATCTTTTATATGATGTCGGCGCCATTTAAACCGGGCACAGAGAAGGGAGTCCGGTGGAACGATCCGGCCCTCGGAATCACGTGGCCAATTGAGCCCACTGTCATCTCAGATAGGGATAAGAGCTTTCCAAATATCGTGGTGGATCCCCTACAGGGGAGGTAGTGATGAGCGCCAAGAAGGTTATTGTGACTGGAGGCGCGGGTTTTGTTGGTCGCAACACGATCGCGCCACTCCTCGACCGTGGGTTTACGGTTCACTCCGTTGGCCGCGGAGATCTCCACTTCGATCTCATCCACTTGTCGCGGAGATATCCGGACCGGTTTCATCACGACTCAGTCGATCTCCTTGATACCACCGCGGCGGCGTCATACTTGAAAGAGATGAGAGCGACTTACCTACTCCACCTCGCCTGGGACACACGCCACGGACTCTTTTGGAACTCACCTGAGAATCAGCTCTGGCTTGAGGCGAGCCGCTCACTGATACGATCCTTCATCGAGAACGGCGGCGCTCGCCTGGTCGGTGCGGGCACGTGCGCTGAGTACGAATGGGGCCCAGAACCACTCCTTGAACACGTCTCGCCGCTCACCCCTTCGACCCCTTACGGGAGAGCCAAACTAGCCCTGCGTGACTTCTTACAACAACCTGACATCTCCACACGCGTTAGCTGCGCTTGGGGCAGGATCTTTCACCTCTTCGGTCCCTACGAGAACGAGAAGCGTTTAGTATCATCCGCGTGCCTCGCCCTGATTAGAGGAGAGCCCTTCAAGGCAACGAGCGGTGAACAGATTCGAGACTTCTCCAGCGCGATAGACGTTGGAGAGGCTTTTGTGACGCTCTTGGACTCCGACATCACCGGAGACATTAATATCGCGTCGGGCGAGGAGTGGAGCGTCGGCTCGATCCTGAACGAGCTCGGCGCCATAACCGGACGACCTGACTTAGTCAAACTCGGCGGCCTTGCGAACCAACCGAGCGACCCTCCTCTAATTACCGCGCGCACGGCGCGACTGCGCGACGAAGTGGGATTTCGATCCCGAGAATCGGTGAGAACACGGCTCGCTGAAACCGTTGAGTGGTGGCGAGTTCACGGATTGCGGCCAACCCGGTGACCGAAGGCCCTACGTCACCACCTCAAAGATAAAACATAATTCAATCTTCAAAATAAACGCACTCACTCGTGCCGGAACGCTCGCCATAACGCCGGGGGTTAAGAGAGCGATAAAGTATTGAGCTGCCTGCTACCCCCTGGCTATAGTACGTGAGCGTGTTCAAGGAGAGCTCAGTACTACCGCCAGCGCCGCGGGAGAGAGCGGTGGTCACGGCTGAAGGGTCGGCTATGTCGCGGAGAATAAGTCGAAAATGAAACTAGTTTTTATGGGGGTATCTGGAAGTGGCAAGACGACCCTGGCGGGGCGAGTGGCGAACCATCTCGGCGTAAGCCGAGTAATTGAAGCCGATGAGTTTCATACGCCAGAGATGAAGAAGAAGATGGGCGCGGGTATCCCCCTCACCGACGAGGATCGGTGGCCCTGGTTGGCCCGTTTAAATCTAGCCATGAGGGAGTCCAACGAGCCTTGGTCGGTTATCACCTGCTCAGCTCTGCGAAAGGTTTATCGCTCTCTACTCGTGGAAGGCTTGGAGGGCTCTGTGCACTTTATCTTTCTTGACGCCCCCAAGGAGATCATCAGGGAGCGGATGCTCCAGAGACAACACGAGTATATGCCGGTCTCCCTCCTCGATAGCCAGTGCAGCACTCTGGAGATCCCAGATTCCGACGAACCGGTCGCTAGGATATCAGTGGCCGGGAGTGAGGATGAGACCCTTCAAGCGATTATAAGGGCAGTCGGCGAGCTACAAAACACAAACCCACACCCACCGTTCAGCAAGTGCTCCGCTACCTGAGTCGATCGCGGCATCCTTCGTGACGTGGGTTCTCTTCGAGAGATCGCCCCGGCGGTGTTGGATGGCGCGGATCGCGAGCGCTTCACTCTCAATCTAGTAGTAGCGTGAAGGGAGAGTGGCGGTGTACCCTCCTTCCAGGGAACGCGAGTTCTCTCACCCAATACATCGCTGAGGTTTTTATGCCGTGGATACAGGAATCAGGGCGCGACTTTTCAAGACAGGACGTGCTGGCTCTCACTGAGAGAGCGGCGGAGGCTGCGCGCCGAAACGTGTGTGAATCGCCACAACGGGTCCTCCTCTTACCCCCCGATATTACCCGAGCGCATAGCGGGGCCGGCTTTATAACCGAACACCTCTTTCACTACTTCTCAAAGCGAGGCGCGGAGGTGCACGTCATCCCTACCCTCGGTCAACACATCCCCCATACGCCCGAACAGAACCGATGGATGTTCGGCTCTATCCCTGAAGATCGGATCCACGCGCACGACTACAAAGAAGGCTCCCGTGTCATCGGTGAGGTGCCCGCTCACTTTGTTAAACGGGTGACTGATGGTGTCGTTGATTGGGCGATGCCGGTGTCGATCAATTCAATGTTACTCGATGGCGGCTGGGACCTCATCATGAATGTCGGACACGTGGTGCCCCACGAGGTATTGGGCTTCGCCAACCACAACAAGAACTACATTATTGGCCTCGGAGGCAAGGCGACCCTGTGCGCCTCGCACATGATGGCGGCGTGTTGTGGGATTGAGAACAACTTAGGCTCTCTCGTTACACCCCTGCGAGCCTGCTTTAATTACGCCGAGGATACATTCCTCTCCCACCTCCCCGATTGCTACTGCATGGTTGTGATGCGGTACAATGAGAGCTCGAAACTTGTACATAGCGGATTCTTCGCGGGAGATGATCTCGATACATACTTGGCCGCGGCCAGGTTATCACGACAACAGAACGTGACGATCGTCGACGAGCCGATAGAGAAGATAGTCGCCGTGATGCAAGGGGATGAGTTCTATAGCACGTGGGTAGCTAACAAGGCGGTATACAGAACCCGCATGGCGATGGCCGATGGAGGAGAGCTTTTAATCCTCGCCCCCGGTTTAAAACGCTTTGGTGAGCAACCCGAGATTGAGGCGATAATCCGAAAGTATGGGTATGTGGGCACCGAGAAGGTGATGCGATTGTGGCGCGAGAATGACGATCTGCGGGATTTCGCAAACGGCACCGCCCACCTCATGAACGGTTCATCGGAGGGGAGGTTCACCATCCGATACGCTCCTGGGAACCTCTCTCAAGGAGATATTGAGTCTGTGAACTTTGAGTATGCCGATCTGAAGGAAGCGACCAAGAGGTACAACCCGGAAGTCTTAAAGACGGGATGGAATACCCTCCCAGATGGGGAGCGGGTATTCTTTATCAGCACCCCCTCAGCTGGTTTGTGGACAACCAGAGAGAAGTTAGAGAAGCGTCGCTTCCCCGACATCGTGTCCTAAGAGAGGCATATGAGTGACGCGAAAAACATCACAGCGGAGGCTCTTGACTTCGTGGAGGTCGGCTCTTTTGGAAAGCTCGATACCGATCGACTACGGCGTCGAGGACTCCCAGAGGTCATCTACTGCGAACGAAAGACTCCAGCGGAGGTTCGCGCTCTCGCGCTTGAGCTTCAAAGGCACTCCCCAGTAGTCCTCGGAACTCGGGCCGCGCCGGAGCATTATCAAGCGGTTTCCGATATCCCCGGATTTGAGTACCACGAACGAGCTCGCGTCATCCGTCTCCTCTCCAAGCCACCTGAGCAGCGTGGTTCAATCTTGATCCTCTCGGCGGGAACTTCAGATCTTCCGGTCGCTACGGAGGCCGCGCTTACGGCTGAATCGTTCGGCTCCCGGGTACGCACTATCACGGATGTCGGCGTCGCGGGTATCCATCGGCTATTCAGGCACGCTCACGAACTTGAGAGGTCCACCGTTATCGTCGTCGTCGCCGGCATGGATGGCGCCCTACCATCGGTAGTTGGGGGGCTCGCTAGAGTCCCAGTTATCGCTGTTCCGACCAGCACCGGATACGGGGCGAGCTTTGGGGGTCTGGCTGCCCTTCTGTCGATGCTCAATAGCTGCTCCCCAGGCGTATCCGTCGTTAACATCGATAACGGATTTGGGGCTGGGTATCAGGCGCACGTCATAAACGCGCAGAGCGCGAGGGAAGTATATGCTGATGATCGGGCGTAAGAGCGCCGAGAACGCCGAGTCCGCGTGGAAGGCTTTGCGCGAATGGTTCGCGATGTTTGAGCGCTCGATCGTGCTTGTGTCGGGAGGAGTTGACTCATCTCTCCTCCTCAGCGCCGCCGCGAAAGCAAATCACGGGGCCACGATCGCCGTCACCGCCGATTCTCCGTCGTTAGCGCGCGGTGAGCTCCAGCAAGTTAAAGATTTTGTCGCTGGACTCGGAGTAAAGCACGTACTCCTTACGACTGGAGAGATCGAGGACCCTCGCTACCGCGAGAACCGGGGCGACCGGTGCTATTTTTGCAAAAAGGCGCTCTATGAGGAGTTGGAGCGGGAGCTACCGAGACTTATTAGCGACTGCTCTCGTGTCGCTGTTGTCGACGGTACGAATGTAGACGACCTTCACGATCACAGGCCGAGCCGCCCCGCCTCAAAAGAGCACGGTATTCGACACCCGTACGTTGAGCTTGGGATCTCGAAATCGACGATCCGAGAGGTCGGTCGCCTCCAAGGGCTCTCGATGTGGGACAAACCAGCGATGGCGTGCCTCTCTTCACGTATACAGACCGGTATCACTGTCTCGTCTGAAAAGATCGCCCTGATTGAGTCGGCGGAGCGCGAGGTGCAAGCCCTCGGCTTCACCTCAGTCAGGGTTCGATATCATGAGAGCGGTCGAGACGGAGCGAGCGAAAGTATCGCTCGCATAGAGGTGCCAGAGGGCGAGATCCAACTCCTAATAAACAGCGAAACTCGTTTGCGGGTGGCATCAGCTCTACGCGCGTTGGGTTTTAGTCACGTCACGATTGACCTTGAGGGGTACAAACGGGGGGGGAGGGCAATCAAGCTATCTGGCTCCCAGTGAGGCGCTATGAGGCATTTTTAATGTGTGGCTAGACGGCTGCCCTCTCTAGCAAGTATCATCCAGGGATTCTGTCACTGGAGGAGATATCTATGAAGATTGCTGGCAGCGCCCTGGGTCTAATCGTTAGCTCAGGGTTCCTCATAGTCGCTCTTCAATCCAAAGCTTTTGGAGATCCCCTCCCCTGTCGTAAAGGCGCCAAAGGGATCTACGTGACCTGGGGCAAAAACCTCTCGCAATCGGGTAGAGGGGTATTCAACACCGGCTCGACACAAGCCTCTGTGTTGCCCGACTTCACATGGCAAGTTACCGGACGACCCTACAGCGTTGACATCGAAACGGGTGAGCCCTTTAGCGGTGGTAACTCCATGAAAGGGATTTATGGTCAAGCGACCAAAGCCACCAACATCAACATCCGGATCGACGCGAACAACGTCGCCGCCGGTCGTACCATTCCGCACAGCGCTATCCTCAAACTCACCTTCGACGCGGGAACACCGGCTTCTGGATGGGGCTTTTCAGTGGTGGACCTTGATGTGGACCAAGTGCAACTAAGCGCTAAGGATACCGCCGGGCAAGAGGTGCCTAAAGCAAGGATCGCTCAATGGTTCGTTCAAAAGTTCGACGCTAATCCAAGTAGAGATGGAGTCAATATTCCCTCCTGGGATCCCGAAAGCGCCGCGGTAGTGGGGTCAGAGAGCTCCTCAATTAAGTTAAGAAAAACCGTAGAAGGGGGACTCACTGACACGGAGGCGGGTTCCGCCTGGTTCCAACCCAATACCTCTCTCAGTGAGCTGACCTTTGCGTACCAATCACTCCAAGGAACGGCGACCCCCTCGTATCACGTGCTCCTCGCCGCGTGCTCAACGACGACCATCTCTCCAACCCCTACCCCAGCGACGAGTGGCGATAGCGACGGGGATACGATCCCTGACTCAGTTGAGGGAAGCGGAGACCCCGATAACGATGAGGTTCCGAACTACCTTGACCAAGATAGCGACGATGACGAGATACTTGACGCGATCGAGGGATCGGGCGACACCGATGGGGACGGCATCCCCGACTCACAGGACTCCGACTCAGATGGTGATGATGTCGCGGACGTAATCGAGAGAGATCCAAACTCAGACGCCACCCCAACCGGCGATGACAGTGACCGCGACGGGATCGACGACGGCGTAGAGGATCGGACTGACGATCCGCTCGACGATGAGGATTCCGATTCTCAACCCGATTCAAAGGATCAGGACGCGGACAATGATGGCAAGGACGATGGCGATGAGGCCTATGACTTGGACGGTGATGGAACCCGTGACATAGATCCAAAAGGTGCTGATGAAGATGGCGATGGGATCGATGATGCCTTTGAGAACTTTAAGGACCCCGATCAGCTGAATCCAAGCTACTCTGGTGAGCCGTCAGACCCGCCGTGTTCATCGCTCTCTCTCTCCGCTAAAAAGGATAGTGTACTGGAGAGCTTGAACGCTTTGGCCGCTCGTGTTACCAGATTTTCCCGAGCCAACACCGCGTGTGGAGGTAAGCCCTTGTCGAGCCTCTCCACTGATGCGGCGGTTACGCGTCGCATAATGCAGAGTTCCCTGAGCTCTCGTTTCAAGGATAAAATTCTGGTGTGCCCGACGACTGTTTGCGCGTCGACAAGCACCGAGGCCGATACCGCGCAGCTCTCTAGCCTCGCCCGCCGACTCTTCGTATACGCCAAGGCAGCAAAGCTCACAGCGATGCGAACATGCGGAGATAAACCGAGCGGGAGGCCAGACAACCGGCCTATAACCGATGACTACCTGCGAGCGCTGCAACGGGAGATCGCGAAGCTTCCTAAATCAATTACCCAGTGTGAGTAAGGGGACACCCAGGCGCTGGTGGCTCTCGTCCAAGAGAGTTTTGGCTTAAAGTAGGAGACTGACCTGCCGTGCGGGTCGGTGGCCCCGGCTCGGTCTCTGACATCCGATGCGCCGTCAACCACCCCTCAGGCGCACCCCTAACCACCTGAAAACACACCTCCATCGGTTGGAAATCGAGCAAGGCGCCCAGGGACGCATTCTTTCGCCCCTCTGAGGCATCTATCCTCTTAGAAACAAAAAGTATTTATCCACCTAGGATGCCCTGGTGACGCACAAAACCTCGTAGTCACCACCCTCCAGGGGTAGTACCCTTCTGAGATACGCTGAAGAGACACATGGGATCACCTCGCAAACCGATCATTTCGATTCTCGTTCCGGTCCACAACGAAGAGAGCGTGGTAGAGCTCTTCTTCAAACGGATCCACCCCGTCACTCAGCAACTCGCTGAGCACTATGAGCCGCATCTGATATTCCTCAACAACGCCTCAACCGACCGCACCCTTGACGCGATCACGGCTCTGAGAGAGAAGCACCCGAGTATCTTCGTTCTCTCCCTAGCCCGAAACGTCGGATACCAACGTTCGCTTGAATTTGGCCTGCGTAACTGTATCGGCGATCTCTTCGTATTTATCGACGTCGATTGTGAGGATCCCCCGGAGATGATCCTCGATTTTGTGCGTAAGCATCGAGAGGGTTACGACGTTGTCTACGGTGAGCGCGTTGACCGCGTAGAGATAGCCTTTGTTAAGTTTCTACGAAAGGTTTTCTACCGGTTGATGAAAGCGATCAGCGATGAGGAGGTCGTTTTGGACATGGCCGAGTTCTCCCTCATGACGGCCGAGGTTCGAAACGCGATTATCCAAGATCACTCATCGTTTCCCTTTATTCGAGCCTCGATCGGACGAGTGGGATTCAATAGAACCGGCATCCCGTACTGCCGCCACCCACGCATCGCCGGTCAAACCCACTACAACTGGTGGGGCATGTTTACCTTCGCTGTTGGGGGGCTCCTCGCCGCGAGCACTCTCCTTCTCCGGGCGCTCACATACGCGCTCCCGTTCTGGGTAGGCGCGATGGTATGGCTCGGCTACATGGCGAGCTCTGGACAATCCACGTGGGCGTATCCCACTATGGTTCTCCTCGGGTTCCTCTATTGTGGATCCGCTCTCAGCTTTATCTCGATCTATCTGGCCCGCGTGTACAAAAACACGATGGGTCGTCCGAACGCCTTCTTAAACGCGCAGGCTTCCTGGCCGCAGTCACACGCCAACCATCAGCACACTCTCAGCAGTCATAAGAGCATCGACGCTCACGCTCGCCGCGAGAGCACACCCCCGAGCGTCTCCCCGCACTGAACCCCGCACTGAACCCCGCAAGGGTGTCAGATTATGAGAAGCGCGTCTCACGGATTGGCGAAAGATCTCTATTTTACCGGTGATGTATCAGGATTGTCGGCAGCAGTAGCGCTCCGATATACTCCGCCACACGGCCGCGAAGGTCAGACTAGAGGGCGAAGTTGATAGGCGAATAGACGAGATTTCTATGATTGCGAAGGCGACTCTCTGGCTCTTATTAATTGGACTCTCCTTGCTGAACATTCGGCTCGTGTCTCTCAGGTGGAGCGAGCCGATCATGCCACTCAGTACCCCGGACATCGCCTACCCTCTCTTCCACGGATTTGCTGGAGGTGTTCTCGCCTATGCCCTCATACTAGGGGTGTGGGAACACTTGAGGGAAAAGCGCTGGCTCACAGCGCCTCTGGTGACCGGTATAGGTTTGACTCTGGGATATACGCTGTATGAGCGGATGAACGCTCAGCTTCCCTTTCTACAAAGCTCAAAAGAGATCTGGTTTGGAGCGGGCGTGCTCGCCGCTATCCTGGGTCTCACTGCCGCGAGGGGCCCGAAGGGAGCCTCTAACAAATTCTCTGTTTCGCTAACGCCCTGGTTCTTCTTTGTCTCGTTTAACCTCCTCCTTCTCTTCGTGCCGATGAGTCCTCTCTCGCCAACGATCGAGCAAACCCCACCGAACGCGCCTCCCGCTCAAGATATTAACTTCGGCTCTATTCACGCTGAGCTCGCGCCACCCTACGTATACGCCCGCGGCTTGGTAAACTCCCTTTTCCCAGCGCCATCAATCAACTCAACAGCGATAGTTTCAGCGGGGTTCGTATCGCTTGCGATAGCGCTAACCGCGAGCGCCGTGAACGTGGCTTCCGGCTCGCCATGGGGATGGGGGGTGGTGCTTTTAGCGCTCACTGACCGGTGGGTGCTCGCCAGCGGTATAGCTGCCGCAATCGTCTCCATGCCGATGGTGTCCGCAAGCCTCGCGCTGCTCCTTGCCATGTGGGCGATGTATCGGCCACGAGGTGCCCTGCGCTTCAAGGAGAGCCTCCTCGTCGGCCTCGTCGGGGGGGTGGGCACTCTCTTCACCATCTTTGGCTACGCCGCTGGACGGATCCCATGGATTCTGGGGGGAGCCTTTATCGGGGCTACCCTCCTCTTTCGGCGAGCCATTCCAATCAAGATTAGAAGTCTAGGCACCCTCTCTCTCCTCTTAGCTCCGTCAGTCCTTGTTATCGCTTTCGTTGTGCAGACGCTCTTTGCGGGGAGCCTGATTGGCTTTAAGGAGAAGATCTTCATTACCCCACCCCCCGTTCTCATCGGCCACCCGAGCGACTACCCCGGAATCGCCGTACCATTCCGCAATCCAGACACCGTCATGTGGTGGGGCACAGCTCGGATTGAGTCGAGAAATATGACGATCCAGTGGCTAAGAAGCCCCTCTGAGCTCCTTGAGGAGGTCGTATGGATGGTAAAGAACATATCGATTGAGGCTCCGATAGATCGCTCAACGATGATGCTCGCCTTTGCTGGGATACTTCTCGGACTACTTACTCCCCTCCCTTTACGGCGGGGCGGAGTTCTCTGCGTTGTCGTTTTAACCCTCTGTGGCACGCTCCCCTATCTGGTGGGAGAGGATCCAACCGCTTTTAGGCGCGGGGCTTTCGCTTCGCTCGGAATCTCGGCTCTTGTTACCACACTCTTTGCCCACCTTGGGAGACCGAGGTGGCGTTTCATGACCTTTGGTCTCCTTTGTGCCCTCTGCGCGCTCCGAGCGCCCCTTGAGGTGCTCCCACTTCTAACGTCCAAAATGACAGCACCCATCTGTGCGCGTTGCCCCGCGGAGTTCAACATTAGGAACCTCACCCTCGATCCACTCTTTGAGACGGTAACGGATAGAAACCTCTTTTTCCCCTCCCCAAGTACCGATGGCGGTCAAGGCGTGCGGTGTCAAACTCTGGCTATCGACACCTACGAGTTTAAGCGTATGGCTCCCCACGCGACACAAGGGGTCGTGCCGGGTGATAATTACGCGGAGGCTCTAAACCTCGTTAAGCCAAACGACATCGTTGTCGCGCGGTGCAAACCTGACACCGCGCCACGCAATCCCCTCTGTACAGGCGCCATTCCTGGGGCGAATTTCATCGGCACCGTCCCCAGGAATGTAAAAGACGCCTCCACGTGGTGGGCGCTGCACGAGAAGTTATAGAGGCTCTCGCTGAGCAACGAGTCCGAACTTATTGATACGTATTGAAAGGCGCTCCTCGTCTCGAACGACCGTCAGAACAACTTTTAGTTTGGGCCGCTCTCGACAAACCTTATCGAGCTCAGCCAACTCGCCCACTGTGGGGGTTCTGCCAACCTCAGCTCCAATGAACTCAACCGAGGGGTTACCGCACAGAGTTAAGATTCCATCCATAGTGACACCGGGGCCTTTCACCACCACGGTCTTGAGAGCTGGGGCCTCCGCTACTAACGCGAGCGCCTCGTTACCGACACCGACATTCACAAAGCTTAGGATCTTTAGGTTGTGATACCTCCTGAGCTGCTTTAAGTTCTCGGTTTTTAGAATGACATCCTTAATCCCGATGTCCTCAACAGTATCTAGCGGCAAACACTTAAGAAAACTACCGTCCACGACACCACCAATGATCTCAACGCGACGAAGCCGTGTGTCTCCTAGACCAACCAGGTCTCTATCCCGAATACAGGGGTTGTTGATCAACGAAAACTCCTTTAGGTCGGCGATCTGACCGAACGGGATCCCTTTAAACTCTTCCGCTGTCATCGCTTCGCCTCTCCCCTCACGGGCATCGTCGACTTGAACGCGTAACGAGTTTGGAACCCGGATCCCGAGGAGACAAAGGAATGGATCTGTAGAGTCGGCTACCTCGAGGGTGGCGGACCGGCCCTGTAAATCTAACTTAATCCCCTCCAAATCCCTGAGCCCTAAGTCTCCTCCTGGAGCTCTTCCAGCTGATAGCGCGACCACGGTGACTAGTGCTCCGAAACCGGACCTGGTTAGTAGGCTCTCACGCGGTTCTCTCTGTTAGCCGAGGGGGAATTGAGACGCCATCGTGGGCGATACCTCTCTAGAAATACGGAAGCTAGCCTCTCGCGTTGAAAGCTGCCAGGGCTAGCCCTCGAAGTCAATCTGAGTCTTCGTCAACCAAAACGACCAGGGTCTAAACGCGACCCAACACGCTTATAACGAGCCGCTTCCCTCTAACCGAGCGGGCTCTAATCCTCTGGAATCAAGTTCGCCGAACTAAGCACCACACCGTGGGGATCTACTGTGCTGGCGCAGACCTTGAGGAGTTTCTCGGGGACTACCCCAACGCCCACCACTACCGCGAGACACACCGCGAGAGCGAGGGCCGACCAGGCGGAGATATTCACCCTCTCCTTGTTAAGGGGCTCTTGAAAAAGGATCGCGGCTGGAACCCTAAAGTAGTACGCGCACGCTAACGCTGAGTTCAGCGCCGCTATAATACCGAGACCGTAAAACTCCGCCGAGAGCGCCCCACTGAAGAGGTACACCTTTCCAAATAAGCCAGCCAAGCTAGGGGGGAGTCCCGCCAGACCAAGAAAGAAGAGGGTCATCGCGACTCCCAGATATGGACTCCTTCTCACTAAGCCTTTGAGCTCCTGAATGTCATCAACATCGGGACCAAGGATGGAGAGGACGGTGAAGGCTCCCACCGTCATAGCGCAGTAGACCGTGAGGTAGAAGACAGAGGAGGCGAGGACTCCACCAGCCGTTGGATCGCTATCGAGGATAACGAGTCCGATCATGATGTACCCCGCCTGAGCGACGCTCGAATAGGCGAGCATCCGTTTTACGCTGCGCTGTTGTAACGCGGCGAGGTTACCGACACACATCGCTACCACAGCGAGCACCCACAAAGTTCCGGTGAACCAATCATCGGCTACCTGGAACGCGAGGTCTGAGATCTTAAAGAGCGCGGCGAACGCGGCAACTTTAACCACGCAACTCATGTAGGTCGTAACGGAGGTGGGGGCTCCCTGATAAACATCCGGAATCCACTGGTGGAATGGGGCGAGCCCGATCTTGAAGGCGAGACCAATAAGTATGAGGAGGAATGAGAGAGTTCCGAGGGGCTCGGCGAGAGCGGGCAACGCTAACTCAGAGAGGAGGAGGCTCCCCGTGACACCGTACCAGAGGGCTATCCCGAACAACATAAACGAGGAGCTAACGCACCCAAGCAAGAAGTATTTGAGTGACGATTCCGAGGAGGCCCTGACCGTGACCCTCGCGCCACAGAGGCAGTACAGGGCGAGCGAGGCGATCTCTACCCCGATGAAGAGGGTAAGGAGATCCCCGGCAAAGATCATCACCAGAGCTCCACACAGTGATGTGACCATCAAAAAGTAGTACTCGCTCAACATCTCTATCTTCTCAGACTCAATTGAGCTCGCCGTGCCCAAGATACTGACAAACGCGCCAGCGCACGCAAGAACGGCGAAGAACCGGGTAAAGGGGGTTATAATCAAGGCGTGCTCTAAATAAGACTGCGCTGGGAGGAGCCCAAGAGAGAGGTAACCCGCGGCTCCTATCAGGATGAGGGCAAAGAGAGCCGAGACCCTTGCCCGCTCCAGGAGTTGACCACTAACAAGGTATCCCAGACTTCCGAGCGAGAGGGTCAGCACTGGGGCGAAAGAAGCGATGGCGTTCATACATTCCCTCTATCTAAAATCCAAAAGCCACCCTGGTATCGAGGGCTGTTACGGCGGCATTAGTCTGCACCGCGGGGCTGATGACGGTAAGCAGCTCTCCCGGGAAGATTCCAAGGGCAATGATCGCGCCCGCCAACCCCGCGAGAACCACCAGGTCAAATCCGCGCAAATCTCCACCCGCTCTCTCTCCAGAGGCGCGTAGCGGCCCGAACATCGTCCGCAAATAAGCCGTTAATGTGTAGACCGCCCCGAGTACGACTCCGACCAGAGCAAGAGATGTCCACTGCGGAAAGAGCTTCCAGGAGCCGATGATAATGAGGAACTCGCCCACAAAACTACTTGTCAGAGGTAAGGCTACCGCCGCGACGCTAAACACCATGAGGAAGAACGCGGTGACCGGAATCGAGCGAGCGAGACCACCCAGGTGATCGAAATCCCGCGCCCCTTCACGGTCGATTACTGCCCCAAGTGTCAAGAAGAGCGCGGCTGTCACTAAGCCGTGACTGAAAGCTTGAAAGACCGAGCCCGTCATCGCCACGGTTGACACGCCAGCGATTCCAAGCACACAGAAACCGAGGTGCGAGATTGAGGAGTACGCTAAAAGGGATCGAAGATCACGCTGGGTCATGGCGATAAGGGCTCCGTAGACCACACCTATCGCCCCAGCGGCGGCCAGGTACGGACCAGCCTCCGTCATAAAATGCGGGAAGAGTGGCCACATAAAACGGAGCACGGCGTAGATCCCAACCTTTCCCAAAAGCGCCGCCGTAAAGGCCGCGATTCCGTGCGGAGCCTCTCGGTACGTGATGGGTAACCATCCGTGGAAGGGAACCATGGGTGTCTTGATAGCAAAAGCGAGGAGGAAAGCGAGTCCTAAGGCGAACTCCTCATTCCGGGTCAACATCCTCATCCCGGAGAGGGTTGTAACCTCATAAGCGAAACTACCGCTTAGGGTGTGCCCCATCGACTGGGCGTGCCACCCCAAGTAGAGGATCGAGAGAAACATCAAGGCTGATCCCGCCATGGTATACACTAAGAAGGTGAGAGCCGCTCGAATCCTTTGGGCCCCGCCCCACAGGGCCAAGCCAGCCAACATCGGCAAGAGCATCGCCTCAAAAAAGATGTAGAAGAGCACCAAGTCGGTCGCGAGGAACGCCCCCATAACCGTTGATTCCCCGAGAAGGAGGAGCGCGTACCACCCCCTGCCCGCCTCCGTGGGCTTGGCGGACCAAGCGACCACAACGAGTGAGATAATCGCGGTCAGGAGAGAGAACGCGAAGGAGAGACCGTCAAGCTCCAGGTGATAGGTGATCCCGAGGGAGGGGATCCATAGGTGTGCCTCCTCAAGCGCCAACGTGGCTCCAGGCACTATCGTCGCGGCTCGCGCCATAGCGGCGAGGAGCACGAGAGTTACGAGAGCGCTTCCGATAGCCCACAAGCGACACAATTTGGATTGAGGATCCGCCTTGGATGAGAACCAGGGCGCCAAACAACCCAAGGCTCCCAACGCTGGGACGATAATGAGGCCACTAAGTGGGGGCCATGGAGCATTCATTCGGCTACCTCAGAGGAAGAAATATATACAGAAGGAGCGCGGCTGACCCAAACATCCACAGGACGTAGGTGCTCACCTGGCCCGTCGTTATACGACACGTCAGTTCACCCGCGACTCTGCTAATGCTGCCAAGCGCGTCACCGAAACCTATCGCGACCGTTTGATCAAGGGTCCGTGAAACGATTCGCGCCAGGGCGTTGACAGGAGCTATCACGATCAACTGAAGCGCCTCATCGATGTAGAACTTTCCTGCCGAGATGGCGTGGAGAACCTTAGTTGCTCGCGCGATACTCTCTCGGACGGCGGGGAGCGATACAAAGAGGGCGTAGGCCAATCCGATCCCTATGATTCCGGGGATCGATCCTAGAAGCGCGGCGAGGACGCCCCCGCTAGCCCCGTGGTGCTCAACCGGCGGAAGCACTCCCGCGAGATAGGTCAGAAGTGAGTGATTGAGGAGGAGCCCCCCCACGACAGAGAGCGCCGCGAGAGCGAGAACCGGAGCGGTCATCACAACGGGCGCCTCATGAGGGTGCGCCTCGCCCCGATACGATCCCATAAAGGTCAATATAAATGAGCGAGTCATGTAGAAAGCGGTGCAGATGGCTATCGCGGTAGCGAGGAGGCCGATGGTACCGACATACGGGTGGAGGTAAGGATTGTGGGCGGAGGAGAGCGCCTCAAGGATAGCGTGCTTGGAGAAGTATCCCGCTAAGGGAGCGATCCCCGAGATGGCGAGAGTGGCTATCCCGTAGCTTAGGCACGTAAGTGGCATGCTCTTGGCGAGACCTCCCATGCGACGCATATCCTGCTCATGGTGACACCCGTGAATGACGGAGCCAGCGCTCATAAAGAGGCACGCCTTAAAGAACGCGTGCGTCACAACGTGAAAGAGAGCGACGCTGTATGCCCCTACCCCAACGGCCAAAAACATAAACCCGAGCTGACTAACGGTGGAGTAGGCCAAAACCTTCTTGATATCGTTTTGCGAGATGGCGATCAGAGCGGCTACCGCGGATGTCGCTAAGGCGATCCACAAGATAACGGCTGGAACGGCTGGATCAAGCTCAACCACCCCATACATCCTACCCATGAGATAGATACCCGCCGTTACCATCGTGGCGGCGTGAATAAGCGCAGAGACCGGCGTGGGTCCAGCCATCGCGTCGGGGAGCCAGGTGAAGAGCGGCAGTTGAGCCGATTTACCCGTAGCGGCTAAAAAGAGCGCGATGCCCGCGATAAATCCCATCTCAGATGGGATACGGGCGAGCGCTTCCGGCTTTGATAAAAGTGTCACGTCGAGCGTTCCGCACGAATGGTAAAGGATCGCCATCGCGACGATAAAACCGACGTCCCCGATCCGGTTCATCACGAAAGCTTTACGGCCCGCTGACGCGAACTCAGTGTTGGTGTACCAAAAGCCGATTAAGAGGTACGAGCAGAGCCCTACCCCCTCCCATCCGATGAAGATAACGGGAAGGGATTTGCCGAGGACGAGGATCAACATAGCCGCGACGAAAAGATTCAGGTACGCGAAGAACCTCGGGCGACTCTCATCATCAGCCATGTACCCGATCGAGTAGATGTGGATGAGCAACCCTACTCCCGTCACAACGAGACACATAACGGCCGATAGCTTGTCGAAATAAAGCTCTAGGGGCATGTCGACGCTCGCGAAGGAGAGCCACGAACTCAAGATAAATCGACTTGGTCCCGTGACATCGAGCCCGCGCCACAGGGCGACAACATTAAGGAGGGAGACAAGAACCGCGAGGGAGGCCGCGATACCGGAGAACTTTGGAGACGCCCGCCCCACCAGATACGAGACGAGAGCTCCGAGGACGGGGGCGATGACAACGAGCGCTAGGCTACTATCTTCCATACCGAGGGTTCCTACCACTTAAGCTCAGCCGCATCCGTTGTTTCGATAGACGAGACGCTTCGAAAGACCGATAGAATGATCGCCAGGCCGATGGCCGACTCGGCCGCCGCGATCACCATCACGAAGAACACGGCGATCTGGCCATCAAGATTCCCATGAATCTTACTGAAGGTTACAAAGGCGAGATTGACCGCGTTGAGCATCATCTCCACGCACATAAAGAGCACTATCGCGTTTCTACGGAGACAGAGTCCCACGCCGCCGATCGTAAAGAGGAGCGCTGAGACTCCGAGATATGAAACTACTGGTTCCATTACTCTCCCCCCATGCCACCCTGACGCGGCTCTAGCTTGACCGTTTTACGCTTAGCCAGCATGACCGCTCCGACCACTCCTATAAGGAGAACGAGGGACGAGAGCTCAAACTGAACGATATACCTTCCGTACAACGCCTGACCGATAGCTTTAACACCACCCTCTGACGCCTTGGCGGCCTCAGAGAGCCCGACGGATGAGAGGTTGTCGAAGTGAGAGAGCATCGGTCCCGCGACGCTGACAAAGAGCATGCCCGCGATCCCTACGGTCACCATCCCTCTCAGAAGACCCATCTTTCTCCCGGATTCACGCTTCAGGTTCAGAAGCATCAACACAAACAGCACCAGCACCATGATCGCGCCAGCGTATACAACCACCTGAGCGACCGCTAGGAAGTGCGCCCCGAGGAGGGCGTAAAGACCCGCGACGGAGAGAAGGTGCAAAATTAACGAGAAGGCTCCCGTCAGGGGATTACGAAAACCCACCACGCCAAGAGCGGACCCGATGGCGACCGCGGCGAAGACAAACTCGATAAAACTCATACAAGCACCTTAACTATCGCCGTCACAACAAGGTTAAGGAGAGCCACGGGAAGGAGCATCTTCCACCCTAAATTCATCAACTGATCGTATCTGAATCGCGGCAGCGTCCATCGAATAACTATCTGCAGGAGGCAGAAGAAGATTACTTTGGCCATCAGGACAGCGTGCCCAACTAACGCGGCCCACCACACCCCCTTCGGCAAGGTCACCCAGGGGATATCCCATCCACCGAAGAAGAGTAAGGCTAGAAGCAAGGCGAGGAGCGCTATCTCAGCGAACTCACCGAGCCAGAACAAGAGAAACTTCATACCGGAGTACTCCGTGAAGTAGCCTGCCGTGAGCTCTGACTCAGCCTCAGGGAGGTCAAAAGGCCCGCGCTTCGTCTCCGCCATTCCAGCGAGGAGGAGGATCACAAAACCAACCGGCTGGTACACGATACCCCACGCGGGAACGACTCCCCACAAGAGCTCCTGTTGCTTCTCAACCATGGTGTAAACATCGAGCGAGCCGTAAATAACTATCAGGGCGACGAATACCAATCCCATCGGGAGCTCATACGAGATCATCTGGGCGACCGCTCGGAGGGATCCAAGAACAGAGAACTTATTATTTCCGGTCCACCCCGCTATCGCGATTCCGTACACCGCCACTGAACCCATCGCGAGCACAAAAAGGATCCCAGCATCAATCGGAGCCACTCGTGGATGAACGTAATAACCCCACGCGTAGAAGTCAGGGGCTAAAGGGAGCACCGCGAAGGCGAGCATGATCGGAAGCACCGCAACTACCGGGGCCATAGCGTGAAGAAATTTTGATGAGCCCTCAGGGATAAAGTCCTCTTTGGTGAGACCCTTGAGGGAGTCACACAAGAGGGTGTTAATCACTCCGAGCCACCCCATCAAACGAACTATCGGCAACACCGGCTTTAGGTACCACCGGTCAGACTCTACAAAAGCCCCCGCTCGGTTGGCGCCCACTCGATCCTGAATCAACGCGGATCCTTTGCGCTCAAGCCACGTGCACGTCGACCCAAGCACCAACGCCAGGTTCATGACTATGACGACCTTAATCAGTAATATGAGAAGCTCTACCATAATTCGCTACGCCGCCGGCGATACTCCGTCAGAAACTCCGCTCTGGGCCCCAGTCGGGACCTCCTTCGAGGGTACGTTCAGCTGAACTCCTCCATCCTTGATCTTGGCGATAGTGAGACCTTGGGTCGAGACGACTGGGTCCGCGCTCAGATACCACCGAGTAACCTCTCTATCGCCCTGAGCGTTGAGATTGCCCGGGATCATCTTGAAACCAGCGGCCTCACCAACCAACCCGAGTAGTCTCCAATCGGGAACGCTTCCATCCGGAAACGCGACGACCCCTTGCGTGTATTGCATGCGACGCTTTGAGTTGATCAGGAGTCCGGACTTCTCCAAGACGCTCCGGCCTGGCACAACGAATCCTAGAACAGTAACCAACTTTGACTTGGCGTCGGTGAGGAGCCCAACAGATACTCGGGCGGCTCGAATCCCCTCAAGGAGAGCGTCATCCATCTCATCCGGAGCGATAGCGCGATCGCCGAGTATGAGGATATTCTCAATCTCTTTGCGCCGAATCTTCGACAACACATCTCGATACTCGGCGTCGGGATCTCCTTGAATCAACCCCGCCACCTGGGCGCCTGTAATGTTGCTCGCGTAATCGGGGCTCACCAAGATCTGCTCAACACTAGAGATGGCGCGCTTGTAAGAGCTGGCGACCGTTCGACCTACCGACGTCGCTCTGTTAAGGATCTGTTTTAGCAGGTAGTACTCCTCGAAGAGGAGATCGGGGCTCACCACCACGGTGAGGGTCTTTAAGGTTCCCTTCAGAGCTTGAACCACATCGCTGAGCTGAGTCGTTTGCTCCCCCTGTGGTGTATTGCGGAGGGTCTGCGATAGGCGCTCGTCCGGAAGGAACCGCTCAAAACCATAACGCCCCTCGTCACACAACCACTCCTTGTTGACGGCGTCGTTTCTGCGCGCCTTGACGAGCACAACTTTACCATCACGCTCCGCGACTTTGACGTTGCAGCCGGTAGAGCACCCGGGGCAAATGGAGTCAGTTTGATTCGTGAACCAGATGCGAGTGTTGAAGCGCCACTCACGGTGCGTGAGAGCGCCAACTGGGCAGAGGTCTACGACGCTACCCGAGAGCGGGTTGTTGAGCTCTCGACCTGGGCTCACCGCGATAACCGATTGGTCACCGCGATTAAGCATCCCCAGCTCCGAAGTTTTTGTGATCTCATCGCAGAAGCGAACGCAACGGGTGCACATGATGCACCTCTCGCCATCGAGCATAACGGTCGGACCAAGCGGGAGGGCTTTTACTTTGTGGACCTTCTCCTCAAGGAAGCGACTCGGGCGCGCGTTGTACTCAAAGTGATAATCCTGCAACTTGCAGTGCCCGGCCTGGTCGCACACGGTGCAATCAAGGGGGTGGTTAATCAAGATAAACTCAAGGGTCGCGGCCTGCGCGTCAGCGACGTCCTTACTGGTGTGATGAGTGGCGACCTCCATCCCCTCAGCGACGGGCGTGTTGCACGCGATCGTCATCTTCGGTTGCCCCTTTACTGAGACCTGACACATCCGACAGTTGCCCGCGATCGAGAGGTGGGGGTGGTAGCAGTAGTGAGGGATATCGACACCGATCGTTTTCGCGGCCTCGATCACGTTTGTGCCTTTGGCGACCTGGGCCGTTTTCCCATCGATCGTTAACGTCACAACATCAACTTGTTTTTGCGCGCCTGCGTCAGCCATTGATTCGCTCTATGATTGAATAATCTCTGATTTCGGACACCCGGTGAGACCCGCGCCCAGCTCATCCTTGATAGTTGAGTAACGGAGGTCTGGTTGCTCTTTCTCAATTCGAGCTACGATCCCATCAAGCTTCTCGTCAGTCAGATTCTCAAAGAAGACGTCGTTGATCTGACACATCGGGGCGGTTCCGCACGACCCGAGGCACTCAACCTCCTCAAAGCTCCACAGCCCATCCTTCGTTACCTCTCCCGGCTTTACGCCGAGGCGCTTGTGAAAGTACTCAGAGACCTTGCGCGCCCCACGCAGGGCGCACGGCAGGGTGCGGCAAACCTGAACGTGGTATTTGCCCACCGGTTTCTTGTAATACATGGTGTAGAACGTCGCGACCTCCCACACCTGAACCGGAGGAAGATCCAACTTCGCGGCGACCCACTCCACCGCCTGCTGAGTGATAAAGCGGGTGTGCTCTTGGGCGATGTAGAGCAGCGGCATGACTGCCGACCGCTTCTGCGGATACCGCGAGACGATCTCATCGGCGCGCTTATCGGCCTCCGTCGTTACCTTGAGCGCCTCCTTGCTCTCCGCGGAGGAGCGGGTATTGATATGAAAAACCTCTCCGCTATCGGTCACACTCACCACCTATCATGTTGATCATTCCAAACGTAGGAACGAGGTCGGAGACATTCGCCCCCAAGAGCATCTTTCTCATCGACCCCATGTGAATAAAACTCGGTGAGCGGACGTGAGCGCGATACGGCTTGCCGCTTCCGTCAGAGACTACGTAGAAACCGAGCTCGCCATTCGCCCCCTCGATCCCCTGATACACCGAGCCTTTCGGCGGCTTCACGCCATACATCACCAACTCAAAGTGGTTTATCATTCCATCGATTGAGTTGTAGACCTCGTCCTTCGGCGACAGGGCGATGTGAGGGTCACTCACTATGATCGGGCCCTCCGGTAAGTTCTTAATCGCCTGCTCGCAGATACGAAGGGCCTGCTCCATCTCCGCGAAGCGAACCAAAAACCTGTCGTAGTTATCTCCCTTTGAACCGACCGGCACCTCAAAATCAAAGTCCTCGTAACTTGAGTAGGGAAAAGCTTTGCGAAGATCGTGTTTGACACCCGAGCCGCGCAACATGGGCCCCGTAAGGCTGTAGTTAATGGCCTCTTCCGCGGTGAGCAGAGCGATATCACACATGCGATCGATGAAGATTCGATTCCGGGTGAGAAGACGGTCGCAGTTCACGAGGTGCTCACGAACCTTCTTGAACACATCTACGGTCTTCTCTCCGAAGTCCGGCGTGAGATCATCCTTCACGCCTCCGACTCGCCCATATGACACCGTCAAACGAGCCCCCGTGACCTCCTCGATCATATCCCACAGGAGCTCACGGGCCTCCATCATGTAGAGCATCACGGTGAAGGCGCCGAGCTCCATAGCCGACGCGCCGAGGCACGTCAGATGGTCGGCGACTCGAGAGATCTCAGAGAGGATTACTCTGATGTATTGAGCTCTCTTTGGAGCCTCGATCTGAAGAAGCTTCTCGATCGTTAAACACCACCCGAAGTTGTTAATAGCGGGCGAAACGTAATTCAACCGATCCGTGTACGGCATAACCTGATTGTAATCTACCGTCTCAGACATCTTCTCGAAGCCTCGGTGGAGATACCCGACGTCGACATCGGCATCGACGATCTTCTCACCCGACAGCTCCGCGACGATGCGGATGGTTCCGTGCGTGGCCGGGTGCGCCGGACCAAGATTCACCACCATGGTCTCCGAGTGGAGATCGTCACCGAGGGGGCGGGGCCGGATGCTGGTCGTGATCCCCCCTACTCCGAAATCCACATCAAGAAGCTTCGAGTCGTCCATATCTCTGAGTCCTACTCCCCCGCTGACCGCGCTTCATCCGAGGCCTTCGAACCCCTACGAGCTCTAATCGTTACGAGGTCCGGGCGCTCCATCCTCCTCGCGGTATTCTCAACCTCTGGGGCGCGTAGGGGGATGCGGGGCTGCTTGCCCTGAACCGGGTAATCTTTTCTGAGCGGATGACCAACGAACTCCTCGTAGAGAAGGATGCGCCTAAGATCGGGATGCCCCTTAAAACGGATACCGAACATGTCCCACACTTCACGCTCAAGGAAATTCGCGCCAGCCCACAAGGACACCACTGAAGGGACCTCAGGAGCGCCCTCCGGCACCGGAACTGTAACCGTAAGGCGCCATAATTTTGAAAGGCTTAAGAGTTGATACACGACTTCGAATCGCGAATCGCGGGAGTCCATCCAATCGACGGCGGTGATATCAACGAGTAGGTTAAACGAGAGCGCCGGAGACCCCTTGCAAAGGGAGAGGAATGCGGAGAGGTTTTCAGCTGAGACCGTGACCGAGAGATCTCCAAGCTCAACGGCGCTACGCAAGAGCAAGTTACCCCCCTCTTGCGCGATCACCTGAAGGAGGTCGGTGGCTGATCCTTTTTTGTCTGACATACGGAGTTGGTTGTATCGTAAGCCCCGCTAAGTAGCAACGGCACAAAGGAGGGGTGTCGCCTTAATTCCTCACTTGAATCGATAGGTTGGCCCACCTGTCGATACCCCGCCAACACCACCCTCTGACTGGCTCATCCGAGAGCTTTTTATCCCCCTCCCGCATTTGCCTTATCCCGGTCACAGCCCTATACTGAAGGGCCGGTGCCATCTCGGTACCAAACAGCTGTCATGGAGGATTACGAATGGAGTCGAACCAAGGTGGAAAGAAGAAGCGTCTGTCACCCTCATCCGTAAGCCAAATTCAGATTCTAAACGCGCTAGCCCCAGTTCAAAACCTTGCTCCAGCTGAACCGAAACGTCTCCAGATAAATGAGATCGCTGAGATCAGTGGACTCCGAGACGAGCGTGAAACACAGCGGTTCCTCTTTATCCTTGAGGGCCAAAAGCTCGTCTCTCCATTCCCTGAAGGGGACTTCACCTCAAAAGTTTGGCAGATCACAAACCAAGGTGTTCAGACCTTAAAGCAGATATCGGCTGTGGTGGTGTAGCCCCATTTGAGCTTTGCTCTTACGAGCTAGAGATTGCGTAGGAGCGTTACTGTGATCTCCGGCAAAAGGTTCGCCTGCGGCCGGAGCGATTACGCAACCCTTCGGTGTCCTTTTTATTTTCACAAAGATTTATTTTTACAAAGAGCTCAGCGAGAACAACGAGGGGGCCCCCTCTTTTCCCTCTCCGCTCTCTTTGTTCAATTATAAGCGAGTAAGTCTAGAGATTCCGTAAAAGCGCCAGCGCTACCTCCGGCACGAGGTTCGCC
>Ga0214921_10001040_pt1 | contig 48498 bp, 45 predicted proteins | sample LL1505_MetaG_FD_177992 | JGI IMG/M metagenome (GOLD analysis project Ga0214921, IMG submission 177992) | Freshwater microbial communities from Lake Lanier, Atlanta, Georgia, United States - LL-1505 | ecosystem: Environmental > Aquatic > Freshwater > Lake | place: USA: Georgia | collected... | reverse complement strand
TATGCCGATGAGGATACCGGCTATTTTACGGGTGTTGCCAATCCTGCCAAGGCCAAACAAATGTTGCAAGAAGCCGGCTATGACGGTACGCCAGTGACTTTGATGCGTCCCACCGACTTGGCCTCTATTGCCAAGCTGCCTTTGGTGGCACAGCAGCAGTTGCAAGCGGCTGGTTTCAAAGTTGACTTCCAACAAATGGATTGGGCGACTTTGTTGGCACGCCGAGCCAAAAAAGATGCGCCTGCTCAAGGTGGCTGGAACATCTTTCTGACGGCATGGACAGCAGGTGACATTACCAACCCACTGTCGATGGCCATGCTCAACGCCAAAGGCCAAAGTGGTTGGTTTGGTTGGCAAGATGAGCCTCGCCTTGAGTACTTGAAGGGCCGTTTTGCACGCACCACAGACGTTGCAGAGAAAAAGAAAATTGCTTCTGAAATTCAGCGCGTGGCCTTTGAAACTTCAACCCATGCGCCATTGGGTCAGTACATCAGCCCAGCGGCTGTTCGCACCAATATTGCTGGCATGTTGGTCACGCCTGGCGTGCCGGTTCTTTGGAACATGAAGAAAAACTAAGTCATGCTCCAATTCCTGTTGCGCCGCATGCTTGCGGTGCTGCCGGTGCTGTTCGTGGTGTCTCTGGTGGTTTTCCTCATTTTGAGGTTGGCCCCTGGTGATCCTGCGGCGGTGATTGCGGGCAACAGTGCCACCAATGAAGACATTGCCAAGATCCAAGTCCAATTGGGTTTGGATCGATCTATTCCCGTTCAGTACGGTATCTGGATGGGCAATGTGTTTCAAGGCGACTTGGGTTTCTCTTACTATTTAAACAAGCCGGTCACGGAGCTCATTGCGCAACGCGTCGAGCCCACACTGTCCTTGGCTTTTGGCACCGTCATTTTGGCCATCTTGATTGCTATACCGCTGGGCACGCTGGCTGCTTGGCGCATGGGCGGCTGGCTTGACCGCTTGCTGTCAGGGTTTTCAGTGGCAGGGTTTTCAGTGCCTGTGTTTGTCATTGGCTATTTGCTTATTTACTTGTTTGCCATTCGTTTGGAATGGTTGCCAGTGCAAGGTTACAAATCTTTGAGTGGTCCTTCTGCGGCAGGACCTTGGGCATGGATGCGACAACTGATCTTGCCTTGGATGACCTTGGCCATGATTTATGTGGCGCTGATTGCGCGGGTCACGCGCGCCAGTGTGTCGGAAGCACTGACAGAAGATTACATTCGCACTGCCCGCGCCAAAGGCATTACCGAATCTGCGGTGCTTTTGCGGCACGCATTGGCCAACGCCGCCGTTCCCATTGTGACGGTGGTGGGCATTGGCATTGCATTGCTCATTGGCGGTGTGGTGGTCACCGAAACTGTGTATGCCATTCCAGGTTTGGGCTCACTCACGGTGGATGCTGTTTTGAACCGCGACTTTCCAGTCATTCAAGGCTTGGTGTTGTTGTTCTCGGTCAGTTATGTGCTCATTAACTTGCTGGTTGATTTGAGTTATTTGGTACTCGATCCAAGGATTCGTTACTGATGAATAACTTGCAACGTTTGTGGGCCAATGGATCGGTCAAATTTGGTGTGGTGGTTTTAGGCACCATGATTTGCGTGGCACTTTTGGCGCCCTTTTTAGGCACGGTGGACCCAAGTGCCATGGACTCTAATTTCATCAACAAAGCGGTAGGTGTTTCTGGGCAGTTTGCATTGCTCGATGGCAGCACGGTGCCACACACATTTTGGTTGGGTACCGACAGCTTTGGCCGTGATCTGTACAGCCGAGTCGTCTATGGAACGCGGGTGTCCTTGGGGGTAGGTGCTTGCACCGCGGTGTTGGCCTTGGTCTTGGGCGGCGGCATGGGCATGTTGGCCGGCTATTTTCGATCGGTGGATGCTGTCTTGATGCGCTTCATGGATGGCCTCATGGCCATTCCTGCTATTTTGTTGGCCATTGCCTTGGTGGCCGCTTTGGGTGCCACCATTTCGACAGTGGTGGTGGCCATTGCCATTCCGGAAGTGCCCCGCGTGACGCGGCTGGTTCGTTCATTGGTGCTCAGTTTGCGAGAAGAACCCTTTGTTGAAGCGGCCCGTGCATTGGCCACGCCGACGCACATTATTTTGTTTCGCCATATTTTGCCCAATGCGCTGGCGCCACTCATTGTGCAAGGCACCTTCGTTGCGGCTTCAGCTGTACTCACAGAGGCCATTTTGAGTTTCTTGGGATTGGGCCTGCCACCCGACATTCCAACCTGGGGCAACATCATGGCTGAAGGCCGCGTGCAGTTCAGTCAATACCCTGGCAATGTTCTGTACCCCGCTTTGTTTTTGGTTCCCACTGTGTTGGCTGTGAATTTGTTGGGCGATGGCCTGCGAGATGTGCTTGACCCCAAATTTGCAAGACGGGGTGCTTGATGTCAGACACTGTTTTGCAAATGACCAATTTATCGGTGGCGCTGCCAAAGGGCGCAGATCGATCGCATGCCATTGAGCACATCAGTCTCAGCATTCAAAGAGGCAAAACTTTGTGCGTGGTGGGCGAGTCGGGCTCGGGCAAGTCTGTCATGGCAACGGCCGTCATGGGTTTGTTGGCCAAAGAATTGAAAGCCGATCATGGCGAAATTTTGCTGCAAGGTGAAGCACTTCTGAAAGCACCTCAAACCCGGTTGCGTGAACTCCGAGGCCAGGCCATGGGCATGGTTTTTCAAGAGCCCATGACGGCGCTCAATCCGGTCATGCGTTGTGGTGACCAAGTGGACGAGTTGTTGGCCACGCACACCGATTGGTCGTCCGAGAAACGCAAGGCAGAAGTTTTGCGTGTGTTTGAAAGTGTGAAGTTGCCAGACCCAATGCGCATGTACGGCAGTTTTCCGCATCAGTTAAGTGGCGGCCAAAGGCAGCGCATAGTGATTGCCATGGCCGTTATTTTGAAGCCGGCTTTGCTCATTTGTGATGAGCCCACCACCGCTTTGGATGTGACCACACAAAAAGAAATTCTGAAACTCATTTCTCAGTTGCAAGCCGAGCAAGGTTGCGCTGTGTTGTTCATTACACATGACATGGGCGTGGTGGCTGAAATTGCAGACGATGTGTTGGTCATGAACCAAGGCCGCGCAGTGGAGTCAGGCACTTGCGAGCAGGTCTTGAAGCACCCCCGTGAGACTTACACGCAAACGCTTCTGGCGGCCGTGCCCAGCATGACGCCGCCGCCGCCAAGGGCAGTGGCGCAAGGCGCTGCCATTTTGAAGGGCACAGCCGTTACGAAAACGTATGTCAGCCGAGATTGGTTAGGTCGTGGTCATGAAACGCATGCATTGAAGGCGGCCAGCGTGGCCGTGCGTGCAGGCGAAACCATTGGCATTGTGGGTGAGTCGGGCTCTGGCAAATCGACCTTGGCTCGTTGCCTGATTCGATTGATTGATCCGACAGCAGGCGAGATTCATTGGGCCGATCATGAAATTGCCACCTTGAGCGAAAGTCAGCTAAGGCCTTTGCGCAGCCATGTACAGGTGGTTTTTCAAGATCCCAATCGGTCATTGAATCCACGGCGGACTGTGGGCCAGTCCATTGTGGAAGGGGCCATTAACTTTGGCATGTCAGAAGACAAAGCGCGCCAACTGTCTGAAACCTTGATGCAACAAGTTCGATTGCCTGTGGAGTCGCTTAGCCGATACCCCACGCAATTCAGTGGTGGGCAACGACAGCGCTTGGCCATTGCGCGTGCCTTGGCCTGTGAGCCCAAGGTCTTGGTTGCAGATGAGGCGGTTAGCGCACTGGATGTCAGTGTGCAGGCGCAGATTCTCACTTTGCTGCGAGAAATTCAAGCGCGCTTGGGCTTAGGCATGCTGTTCATCACGCATGATTTGCGTGTGGCCGCTCAGCTTTGCGATCATGTGATCGTGATGCACCAAGGCGAAATTGTCGAGGCAGGACGCACAGCCGATATGTACGCTTCACCACAACACGCTTACACACGCAAATTATTTGAAGCAGCGCCCCCTGCTATTTTTTAATCGTTTTTTCAATCTCCAAAAACTGCCATGACACGCATTTTGATCGCTGGTTATCAGCACGAGACCAACACTTTCGCACCCAGCTTGGCCGATTGGACTGCGTTCAATCGCGGTGAATCTTTTCCCGCTTTCATGCGCGGGCAGGCGGTGATTGAGCAACTCTCTGGCATCAACATTCCCATTGCCGGCTTCATCGATGTGGCCAAGCGTTTGCACTGGGAGCTTGTGCCTTCTGCCTGGGCGGGTGCCACTCCTTCTTCCTACGTGACCCAGGATGCGTTTGAGCGCATCAGCCAAGCCATCTTGGAGGATGTGCAGCGTGCTTTACCCCAAGGCTTGGACGGTGTGTATTTGGATTTGCACGGTGCTGCTGTGGCAGAAAATGCGGATGACAGCGAAGGTGAATTGATCTCGCGCATTCGGCAGTTGGTAGGCCCCGCCATGCCCATTATTGCCAGCCTCGATTTGCACGCCAATGTGACCAAGCGCATGCTGGCGCAAAGTGATGGCTTGGTTTCATACCGCACCTATCCGCACATTGACATGGCTGATACGGGTGAGTTGGCCGCACAACTGATGCAACGACGTTTAAAGTTGGGCCGCAAAGAACCCATGCATGCACGTCGTTTCCCGTATTTGATTTCTTTGAATGCCCAAAGCACTTGGATGGAGCCTGCCAAAACGGCCTATGAGCAATTGCTGGCACTCGATCACGACTCGGGTGTGATGTTGAGTTTTTGCATGGGTTTTCCTGCTTCAGATTTCGATGAGTGTGGACCTGTGGTGTGGGGACATGGCGAGCAAGCAGAAAAAGTGGTTGAACAACTTTTCCAAGCGGTCAGCCAGCCTTCGCTTTGGCAGCCCGAGTGGTTGCCTGCTCGCGAAGCGGTGGTTCAGGCTATGGCCAAAGCAGCCACCTCCTCATTGCCAGCGGTCATTGCAGACACCCAAGACAACCCGGGCGCAGGTGGCGACAGCAACACAACGGGCATGTTGCACGCATTGCTTCAACAAGGTGCAGGAAAAGTCTATCCGGGTCAGGTGGCACTGGGTTTAATGTTTGATCCTACTGCTGCAAAGATGGCGCATGAGGCAGGCATTGGTGCGCAAATCGATTGTGCGCTGGGTAAAGCGGTGCCCATTTTTACGGGCCAGCTGAGTGATCCACCTGTGCAAGGCAGGTTCACAGTCAAGGCGCTCAGCGATGGTCAATGTGTTTTAAAAGGTCCCATGATGACGGGTGTGACCGTTCAAATGGGATTGAGTGCTTGCTTGGAAATTGAAGGCATTTTGGTGGCTGTGGTGAGCGGCAAAATGCAATTGCTCGATCGTGAGTTATTGCGCACCGTTGGCATTCATGCTGAAAAAATGAAGATCGTGGTGGCTAAAAGTTCCAACCACTTTCGCGCAGACTTCACACCCATTGCTTCTCAAGTCATTGTTGCCAAGGCGCCTGGCCCCATGGCGGCAGACCCCGGCGATTTGCCTTGGAAAAAACTCAGCCCTCAAACCAGGACAAGACCATGACCGCTCACAACACGCCCACAGATTTAACGCAATGCACAGCAGAGCAGTTGTTGCATCTGTATCGAAGTGGTCAAGCATCGCCTGTGGATGCAACCAAGGCCTTGCTGGCGCGCATTGAGAAACTCAATCCCAAGCTCAACGCCTTCACATTGGTCGATGAAAAAGTGGCCATGAACTGCGCCAAATCGAGTGAGGCCAAGTGGCAAGCGCATCGCAAAGCAGCGCTTCATGGTGGCGCTGAAGTGGGCGCGTTGGAAGGCGTGCCTGCATCTATCAAAGATTTAATTCTGACGCGCGGTTGGCCCACATTGCGCGGTAGTCGCACCGTTGATCCCAACCAGGCTTGGGAAGTCGACGCACCTGTTACAGCGCGCTTGCGCGAATCTGGCGCAGTGTTGTTTGCCAAAACCACCACCCCTGAATTTGGTTGTAAAGGTGAAACCAACTCACCCGCCACAGGCATTACGCGCAACCCTTGGAACACCGATAAAACGCCAGGCGGTTCTTCGGGCGGTACCGCCGCCGCAGTTGCCGCAGGGTTGGGGCCGATCGGCGTAGGTACTGATGGCGCGGGCAGTGTGCGCATCCCAGCGGCTTTCTGCGGCAACTTTGGTTTGAAGCCCAGCTTTGGTCGGGTGCCGGCTTACCCACTTTCACCTTTTGGTTCGGTGGCGCATTTAGGCCCTCACACCATGAGCGTGCGCGATGCGGCACTCATGATGAATGTCATGAAACAACCCGATGCCCGTGATTGGACTTCACTGCCACCCGATGCCACAGATTATTGCGTGGGATTAGAAGACGGGATTCGTGGTTTGCGCATTGCCTATTCACCCGCCTTGGGCTATGCCAAAAATATTCATCCAGATGTGGCTGCCGCTGTAGAGGCTGCTGTGAAAGTTTTGCAAAGTTTGGGTGCTCACGTAGAGCAAGTTGATCCGGGCTTTGAAGACCCGTTGGAAATTACAACGGGCTTGTGGTTCTTAGGTGCACTGTCGGTTTGGAACGGCCTCTCGGCTGAGCAACAAGCTTTGGCCGACCCTGATTTCAAAGCTGAAGCTGTGCTGGGTCAAAAGCTCAATACCATGGACGTGCAGCAATTGAATTTAAAGCGCGGTGTTTTGGGATCGCACATGCGTCAGTTCATGCAGAAATACGATTTGTTGGTCACGCCTTCTGTGTCAGTGCCGGCATTTGATGCGCGTCCTGCCGGTCAACAAGCCATGACGCCGGAAGCCATGTTGGGTTGGACGCCATTTAGCTATCCCTTTAACCTCACGCAGCAACCCGCTTCCACCATTCCTTGTGGATTGACCAAAGACGGCTTGCCCATTGGCCTTCAATTTGTAGGTCGCATGTTCGATGACGCCATGGTGCTCAGGGCTTCACGCGCTTATGAATCTGTGTGGCCTATTCCACGCCCACAAATTTAAGCAATTTTTTCAAACGCCACCAACTTAGGCACGTTGGGCGCAATCCAAATAGAGCGTGTGTGCGGCAGCATGATGATGCCAGCCACGCTTTCGACGCGGGCTTCGGGCGGTATGGCGGGGTCGGGGCTTCGGCAAATAGACCAGAGGCCATCTGACTCATCGCGCAGGAAATTTTGCAGTTCTTCAAAGCCAATGTGTTGGCCGTTCTTCACTGCCGCTGCATGGCGCAGACCACTGATCAAACGAGGCGTGCTGGACAAAGCCAGGCCCATGGGCGACTGTTGATCGCTCAATGATTCACACAAGAAATGGTTGGTGTGCACCACGCAACCATCGACAGGTTTGACTTCATCCCAACCGCCCGGTGAAATTTCAAAACACGCCACTTCACCCATGGCATCTGCCACGGGAATATTGGACGCTGCGCCAAACTTCAAAGTTTGAATACGTGCCAGTGCCAATCGCGCTTCGGCCACAGACTGACAAGACAACAAATGCCTGAGCACCACATGCACGGGCACCCCTGGCGTGGCGCCATCTGTGACCGATCGCAAGATGTTCAAGCCAATGGCCAAGCCGCCTTCGCTCATGCCAATCTTGGCCAACATGCCGCCTTCGGTGAGGGTGGTGAAAGTACGGCCCTGTTCGTCATAAGACTGAAGAATGACCAAGGCGGGACGTTGCCGACCCACCCAGTCCCAATTTTGTGAAAACCAAGCGTTGCCATCTGTACTGCCCAAAGCATTGACGCACAAGGACGTGCATTCGCCTTCTTTCCAAACATCTTTTAAAGCGTTTTTGCCATCAGCCTCCAAAGTCCAATCGGGTAAGCCCATGGCGGTGTTGGCCACCAAGGCCAAGGCGGATTCTTGGGTCTCATCGCTTAAAAAGTTGGGCGGCAAAATTTCTGTTCTGCAATTGAGCGCCAAGATGTCTTCGAGCTTCAAAGCTGCGCCATCGGCCATGCCCTGCATCTCTGGTATCAAAGCGGGGTCAAGGGCTTGAATGACCTGTGTATAACGGTTTGCTCGCTCACAAGCTTGTGTCCAAGAGATGCCGCAGGTGGCAAACAATCGTGCATAGGTGATGCGGCTGTGCTGGGCTTGCAGGGCGCTGGCCTTGCCAAATTCAAGGCCGCGCTCATAGGGGGACAGACTTTTTGAGATTTTGATTAAAGGGAACATAAAAATCATTATCATCCGCATATGACATTTTTGGCAATCGACGTCGGTAACACTCGTTTGAAGTGGGCACTTTACGACCGACCGCATACCCAAGCCAATGTATTGGCGCAAGGCGCGGAATTTTTAGAGAACATCGAAACCCTCGCCGACGGGCCATGGGCCAGCTTGCCTGCGCCTCAACACATGCTAGGTTGCGTGGTAGCCGGTGATGCTGTGAAGCGGCGTGTTCAAGAGCAAATGGAACTTTGGGACGTGTCCCCGCAATGGGTGGTGTCTTCCAATGCAGAAGCTGGTATCAGCAATGGCTATGACCATCCGACCCGCTTAGGCTCAGACCGTTGGGTGGCCATGGTGGGTGCCCGCCATCGCATGTTGGCTCAGGGGCTGGAAAAACCTTTGGTGGTGGTCATGGTGGGCACTGCCGTCACGGTGGAAGCGCTTGATCAGCATGGCAAATTTTTAGGGGGCTTCATTTTGCCGGGGCACGGCATCATGTTGCGCGCCCTCGAATCGGGTACAGCCGGATTGCACGTCCCAACGGGTGAAGTCAGGCCCTTTCCCACCAACACCAGCGATGCCCTCACCAGCGGTGGCACCTATGCCATTGCGGGTGCTTGTGAACGCATGGTGCATCATTTAAGAGAGCACACAGGCTTGGAGCCGCAGTGTGTGATGACTGGTGGTGCGGGTTGGAAAATGGCACCCAGCATGGCCATCCAATTTGAGTTGGTCGACAGTCTTATTTTTGACGGGCTGTTAAAGCTGGCGCATACGCGTTTTACTTGAGGGCTTCAAGCCGCATCTGGCGAATAGGCCTTGGTCAGTTGCATCAAATGCAATCGCTCTTTTTCATTTTCCAAGTAGGGTGCCAGCAGCAACAGCACATGCCGCGCTCCGCGCGCTAGCGCATCACCCGCACTCTCGGGCTCCATGGCGTGGCGGGGGTTGCGTACGTATTCATAGCTGAGCCAGTAAGTCACAACCACCGACATGCTGGCCGCCAGAGTGGTGAAAGTCTCGGGCTCGTTGCGAATGTGGCCTTGGTTGGCCAAAGCTTGCAGCAACTGGTGCAAGGATGAAGTTTTAACTTCTAAGATGTGTTTGAAGTTGGTTTCCAAATGCCGATTTTTAGACAACAAATCGTTCAGGTCGCGGTACAAAAACCGGTGTTCCCAAATGAGCTCAAACAAAGAATGTAAAAAGAACCAAGCGTCTTCCACATCTTTCACATCTTGGCTGGCGTCTAGCAACTTCAAAATGTCTTCTTTGTAGTTGTCAAAGAGGTGGCTGACCAATTGGTCTTTGGCGGGAAAGTGATAGTACAAATTGCCGGGGCTGATGTTCAACTCAGATGAAATCAGGGTGGTCGACACGTTGGGTTCGCCATAGCGATTGAACAAGTCCAAAGAGACTGTTGCAATTCGCTCGGCGGTGCGTCGAGGGGCTTTTTTAACCATGCTTGAGCTACTGGGTGGGCTTGGCAGTTTTTGCAGTGGGTCGTTTTCGCGGTGGCGCCTTAGGCTTTGCTGGCTTTGCACTTTTGCCCAAGGCCGCTTCCAGAGCGGCTACACGTTCTTGCAAATCAGCCACTTCATGGGCTGTCGGCAGCCCCAAACTTTTGAGGGCACGCGCCACACGGTCTTCAAACAGATGTTCAAGCCGATCGACCTTGACGGCCATAGGCTGAACAAGCCCAGCACTAAGGCCTTGGGTCATTTGGCTGAAGTGGGCCGCTGCCTCGTTGATTTGTTCTTGAGCTGCCGCTTGCGCTTGCGCCATGGCGCCCAGACCCGCTAACCAAATGTCTTTCGAGGCAGCGCCGTGCAGAGGTTCTTTGGGATGGGATGCGCCTTTGGCGGGCTTTTTAGGTGTGCTGGGGGCCATGCAAACTCCGAACTTCAGGGGTTGACCGATAAAGCCTCACTTTAACCGCTGCCGCAATGCCTGCCAAGGCTTCTAAAATACAGTTTTGGAAAGAAAAAACATGTCCGTTCTCATAACCGGCGGCGCAGGCTTCATTGGTGCCAATTTTGTCTTGGACTGGGTGGCCCACAGCGATGAAAAAATAGTCAACCTCGACAAGCTCACCTACGCCGGTAATTTGGAGTCCTTGGCCTCCTTGAAAAACAACCCGCAGCATGTTTTTGTGCAGGGCGACATTGGCGATGTGGCACTGTTGCCCAAGTTATTGGCCGAACACCAGCCCCGTGCTGTGCTTAACTTTGCCGCTGAAAGCCATGTGGACCGTTCTATTCATGGCCCTGGTGAATTCATTGAAACCAACATTGTGGGCACCTTCCGTTTGTTGGAATCGGTGCGTGGCTACTGGCATGGCTTGAGTGCTGAAGCGCAGACTCAGTTTCGCTTTTTGCATGTATCAACCGATGAGGTGTATGGCAGCCTTGCACCGCAAGACCCTGCGTTCACAGAACACCACCACTACGAGCCAAACAGTCCTTACAGCGCCAGCAAAGCCGCCAGCGATCATTTGGTGCGTGCATGGCACCACACCTATGGTTTGCCAGTGGTCACCACCAATTGCAGCAACAACTATGGCCCTTTGCACTTTCCTGAAAAGCTCATTCCGCTCATGATTGTCAATGCGCTGGCGGGCAAGCCTTTGCCTGTGTATGGCGATGGCATGCAGGTGCGTGATTGGCTGTATGTGAAAGACCATTGCAGCGCCATTCGGCGTGTTTTGGAAGGTGGCCGCTTGGGCGAAACCTACAACGTGGGCGGCTGGAACGAAAAGCCCAACATTGACATTGTGAACACGGTGTGTGCCTTGCTCGATGAGTTGCGCCCTCGCGCTGATGGGGCCAGTTACGCCACTCAAATTTCTTATGTGAAAGATCGTCCGGGCCACGACAGGCGTTATGCCATTGATGCACGCAAGTTAGAAAAAGATTTGGGATGGAAACCTGCCGAAACTTTTGAGACAGGCATTCGCAAAACGGTGGCTTGGTATTTGGAAAACACCGAATGGGTGGCGCATGTGCAAAGCGGCGCTTATCGCGATTGGGTTTCTAAGCAGTACACGACTTAAGTCGCCCAGTTAGCACCGCATGAAAATTTTATTGCTCGGTAAAAACGGCCAAGTGGGTTCGGAGCTGCAACGCAGCCTAGCACCGCTGGGCGAATTGCTGGCGCTTGATCGAAGCAGCACCGCGCATTGTGGTGATTTGAGCAACTTGGAAGGGCTGGTTGAGACAGTTCGCGAGTTTCGGCCTGATGTGGTGGTCAATGCCGCGGCCTATACCGCCGTCGACAAAGCCGAGACAGATTCACAAACAGCGTTTTTGGTGAATGAACTTGCGCCTGAAGCCTTGTCAAGCGTTTGCGCTGCCATCGGTGCTTATTTGGTTCACTTCTCAACCGACTATGTGTTTGATGGCTCAGGACAAAAGCCCTGGCTTGAAACGGATGCCACCGCACCTTTGAATGTTTATGGACACAGCAAATTGGCGGGAGAAAAAGGCATCGCTGAGCAAGGCGCTAAGCATGTTATTTTTCGGACCAGTTGGGTGTATGGCACCGAGGGCGGTAATTTTGCTAAGACCATGTTGCGCTTGGCCCAAGAGCGCGAGCGAATGACCGTGATCAATGACCAGTTTGGCACGCCCACGGCAGCCGCTTTGTTGGCCGATGTAACAGCCCTTGCCCTCAAAGCTTCGAAACCGCTAACAGGTATTTACCATTTGGCCGCGGCCGGAGAGGCCACTTGGTATGCCTATGCAGACTATGTGTTGGCCAAAGCCAAGCAGATCAAGCCCAGCTTGAACTATGCGGTCAGGGATTTTGTGGCGGTGCCCACTTCTGATTTCCCCACGCCTGCTGCGCGCCCCCTCAATTCCCGGCTCAATTGCAGTCGGCTGGAACAAGCGCTCCAACTCAAGTTGCCGCCCTGGCAAGCCGGTGTGGACGCCCTGTTGACAAAAATTTTGTGAACTTGGGGTGTGGGTGAGGCACAAAGCCCCAAAAGTGTTCACAATATGGCTCAGAATGCCTTCTATCCCATGAGCAAGCGCTGACTTGCATGTTTCCACTTTGACGGCCCATCATGACTGACAACGACTCTTTGGCTCACATTTCTCCACGCGACAAAGCGGAAATCTTGGCGCAAGCCTTGCCCTACATTCGCAAGTTCCATGGCAAAACATTGGTTATCAAATACGGCGGTAACGCCATGACCGACCCGGCCTTGCAAGCTGACTTTGCCGAAGATGTGGTGCTGCTCAAGTTAGTCGGTATGAACCCCGTGGTGGTGCATGGCGGTGGCCCGCAAATTGAAACTGCCTTGAACCGCTTGGGCAAAAAAGGCGAGTTCATTCAGGGCATGCGTGTGACCGACGCCGAAACCATGGAAGTGGTGGAGTGGGTGTTGGCGGGTGAAGTGCAACAAGACATTGTGGGCTTGATCAACCAAGCCGGTGGCAAGGCCGTGGGCTTAACAGGGCGCGACGGCGGCTTGATTCGCGCCAAGAAACTCAAAATGGTCGACAACGCCGACCCTTCCAAAGAATACGACGTGGGCCAAGTGGGCGAGATCGAGTCGATTGACCCTAGCGTGGTCAAAGCTTTGCAAGACGATGCTTTTATTCCCGTCATCAGCCCCATTGGTTTTGGAGAAAACAACGAAAGCTACAACATCAATGCCGATGTGGTGGCCGGCAAATTGGCCAGTGTGCTGAAAGCAGAAAAATTGGTGTTGCTCACCAACACGCCAGGCGTGTTGGACAAAGCCGGCAACTTGCTGACCGATTTAAGTGCCAGGCGCATTGACGAGTTGTTTGCCGATGGCACCATCAGTGGCGGCATGTTGCCCAAAATCAGCGGCGCCTTGGATGCCGCAAAAAGTGGTGTCAACGCTGTTCACATCATTGACGGCCGTGTACCGCATGCCATGCTGCTTGAGATTTTGACCGACCAAGCCTTCGGCACCATGATTCGAAGCCATTGAGCAGGGGATTTTCATGAACACAGAAACCAACGCCGAAAACAATTCGCCAGATGGCGAAGCATCAGGTGCCGCTGAGGCGCCCACGCGCAAGCGTCCTAAGCCTGGTGAGCGTCGCCTGCAAATTTTGCAGACCTTGGCGGGCATGCTGGAGCAGCCGGGTGCAGAACGCATTACCACTGCGGCCTTGTCTGCCAAGTTGGGTGTGAGTGAGGCGGCGTTGTACCGTCACTTCGCTAGCAAAGCGCAAATGTTTGAAGGCCTGATTGATTTTGTCGAGCAATCGGTGTTTGCGTTTGTGCGTCAAATTGCCGATCGCGAACCCGCTGGCCCTGCGCAAGTGGCTCGCACCATTGCGCTCATTCTTCAATTTGCAGAAAAGAACCCCGGCATGGCGCGCGTCATGACCGGAGACGCTCTGGTGTTTGAAAACGAGCGCTTGCAAGAGCGCATGAACTTGCTGTTTGACAAACTAGAAAGTGCGTTCAAACAGTCTTTGCGCGATGGCGGTCCTCAAAGCGATACGCCCACAGTAGATGCCCAAGTCACGGCTTCTTTGCTGGTGGCCTTCATGATGGGCCGCATGCAACGCTTTGCGCGCTCTGGCTTTAAGCGTTTGCCTTCAGAGAATTTGCAGGCTTCTTTGGCGCGCGTTCTTTAAACTTTACCAACTCCACAAGGTGCCGTCGTGCTGTAGGCGGTTGACGGGCAAATAGGCGCGCTGGTAAGGGTACTTGGCAGCCAATTTTTCATCAATGTCCACCCCGTGGCCGGGTGATTCTCCGCAATACAGCATGCCCTTTTCAAAGCGCCAATCGTGCGGGAAGACTGACAGCATTTCTTCGCTGTGCGCCATGTGCTCTTGAATGCCAAAGTTGGGCACCCAGGTGTCAAAGTGCAAAGCAGCGCCCATGCAAACAGGTGACAAGTCGGTAGCGCCGTGAGAGCCTGTTCTGACTTGGTAGAGGCTGGCTAAATTGGCAATCAGTCTAAGGTGCGTGATGCCGCCCGCATGCGTGACTGTGGTGCGGATGTAGTCAATGAGTTGCTGCTCGATCAAATCTTTGCAGTCCCAAATGCTGTTGAAAATTTCGCCCACAGCCAAAGGCGTGGTGGTGTGCTGCCGGATCAGCTTGAAGGCTGCTTGGTTTTCTGCGGGCGTGGGGTCTTCTAGCCAAAACAAATGAAAGGGCTCTAAGGCTTTGCCCAATCGGCCGGCTTCAATGGGTGTGAGGCGATGGTGCACATCGTGCAGCAAATGAATGTTGGGCCCAACGGCTTCCCGTACTGCTTGAAACAAGCCGGGCGTGTGGTTCAAATATTTCTCAGTGCTCCAATCGTGCTCGCCTGGCAAAGGGCCATCGGCAGGTTCGTACATGCGGCCGTTGCCACTGACGCCATAGACTTTGTTCAGGCCAGGAATACCGCTTTGCGCGCGAATGGCCAAGTAGCCCATTTCTTTGTGACGCAAAACTTCGTCCACCGTTTCTGCCGTGTCGCGGCCTGTGGCGTGCGCGTAAGACATGATGGCCGTGCGACTTCGGCCGCCTAGCAACTGGTAAAGCGGTTGCCCGGCTATTTTGGCTTTGATGTCCCACAGCGCAGTGTCAACAGCGGCAATGGCGCTCATGGTGACGGGGCCTCTGCGCCAGTAAGCGCCTTTGTAGAGGTATTGCCAGATGTCTTCAATTTGCTGAGGGTCGCGTCCAATCAAACACGGAATGACGTGCTCTTCCAAGTAACTCACCACCGACAACTCGCGGCCATTGAGTGTGGCATCGCCAACGCCTGTGAGGCCTTGATCGGTTTCAATTTTGAGCGTGACAAAATTACGACCTGGGCTACAAACAATGACGCGGGCGGCAGTGATTTTCATGTGAAGTTTTGATGAATGATGTATTTCACGGTAGCGTCAACGCCTTGGTGCAACACTTGGTCGTGCCAATAGGTCACGCGTTCAAGCCATGCTTCTGAGGCCAGCAGTTCTTTGCCCCACAAATCTTCTCGCGCTAACAAGGTGCGAACACACGCATGAGGTTCTGTGGCTTGTTTTGCACCTATGGCCATCAGACTTTCGGCCTGAGGATCGTTGAGGGCGTATGCTTTGCCTTGCTCGTTTTTGGCCAAGGTGTAGCGCAGGAACACAGCGGCGGCCAATGCGTGGTGCTCAAACGATTGGCCTTTGGCCATTTGACCCAAAACAGAAGGCGGCCAACGTTGCGGAATTTTTTGGGAGCTGTCAGTGGCAATTTGATGCACGCTGTGCTTCAAATAAGGGTTGCCAAAACGCTGAATGAGTGCGTCTCGGTAGTCGGCCCAATCTGCTCGAGTGAGGTGCGGTGCCACTTCTTGAGTCATCATGCGATGAACAAATTCTTTGATGTGATCTGAGCCAATGCAATCGGCTATGTGCGCGCGGCCAGTGATGGCGCCCATCAGAGCCATGGCGGAATGACTGCCATTGAGCATGCGCAACTTGGCTTCTTCATAACTGTGCACTTGTGAGGTCACGCGAACGCCGCATCGGCTTAGCAGTGCTGCGTCGCTTGGATCAACGAAGTTGTCTTCAATGACCCACTCCCAAAATGTTTCGGTACTCAGGGCGCATTCGTCTTGCATGCCCAGTGCCTCTTTGGCGGCGGCTGCCACTTCATCGGTAGCCGCAGGCACGATGCGATCAACCATGCTGCAAGGAAATGCGCAATGGGCATCGATCCATTTCGCAAGCACTGCATCTTGAGGGGGGCACGCAGCTTGAACGATGGCTTTGAGTTTGTGGCCATTGCCTTGCAAGTTGTCACACGACGCAATGGTCAGGCCTGCTTGGCCTGCAGCGTGGCGCAAACGCAAGCCATCGATCAGCAACTGGGCCAAAGCAGGCGTGTAGCCTTTTTCTGTCACGGTGAGTGTGATCCAACGAGTGCTTGGAGCGGCAATGGCGTTCAAGACATGTTGGCGTTCGGTGGTGGCCACGCTGGTTTGCCATAGCGCGCCAGGTACGTGCCATTCAATGCCATGGGCACCTGCAACGCGCACGGCATACAAGCCGTCTTGCGCGCGCAGTTTATTGACCAGGCCAGGTTGGGTCATGCCCACGCCATGTATGCCCCAGCGCATATCGCCTTCGCGCAACAATTGATCGAACACCATGGCTTGGTGCGCACGGTGAAACGCGCCCAAGCCCAAATGCACTACGCCCGGCTGGGCAGAAGCTGGCGCGTAGGCCGGTGTATGAACTGACTTTAAAACCAGAGGCAGGGTGGCGCGCGCGAGCTTCAGTTCAGGCATTTCGATTTTTCAGCTTGTCTTCTGAAGCCTGAAGTTCGGCCCAAGTGGCGTCGTCGATCCAAATGCCATTTTGCGCACGCTCGGCGCGCGCGGCACGTTCGGGTTCGCCAGCTGTCATGACACCTGAAGTACCTGGCGCATTTGGACTTTGACGCAACCAATCTTCAAACGCCAAGGCTTCTTTTTCAAAGGAAGCTTGTGTGCCCAAGCGAACGGGGTCAATCAGCATGACCAGCATGCCATTCAAGACAGAACGTCTGTGATCGGCTTCACGGTGCCATGTGTCGCCGCCTGTGAGGGCGCCGCCCAACAGTTCGCAAGCCATGGCCATGCCAAATCCTTTGTGCTCACCAAAGGTCATGAGAGCGCCAAACATGCCGTTGGATTGCGGTACGACCACGACGCCAGGGTCGTTGGTGGGGTGACCGTTTTCGTCAATCAAATAACCATCGGGGACTTGCTCGCCTTTGTTGTGCGCCACGCGCATCTTGCCTTGCGCCACACGGCTGGTGGCAAAGTCGAGCACGAAGGGTGGGCGATTGCCCATGGGGACGCCAATGCAGCAAGGGTTGGTGCCGAAGCGGCCATCGCCGCCCCCAAAAGGGGCCACCACCGGACGCGACAACACATTGACAAAATGCATCGATACCAAACCTTGCGCCACAGCCATTTCTGCAAAATGACCAATGCGGCCAAGGTGATGCGAGCGGCTGAGTGCCACAGTGCACACGCCATGCTGTTTGGCGCGTTCAATGCCCATTTGCATGGCTTGCACGCCCGTGATTTGCCCGTAGCCACGTTGGCCGTCTAAGTTGAGCAGTGGGCCCGTGTCGAGCACCACTTTGACGCCTGTGTTGGGGCTGAGGCCGCCTTCAAGCACCGCGTCGACATAGCGTGGCACCATGCCCACACCATGCGAGTCGTGACCACTTAAATTGGCCATGACCAAATTGGCGGCCACTTGTTCTGCCTCGGCAATTTCACTGCCGGTCATTTGGATGATGTGGCTGATTTGTTGCCGCAGTTGATCTGCTGGAATGCAATGACTCATAAGTAGACTTTCAAATTACATGACCGCGCCAACTTGCCAAGGCACAAACTCATTTTGTCCGTAGCCATGTTGTTCGCTTTTGGTAGGTTCGCCAGAGGCTGCTTTTAAAATCATGTCAAAAATGCGCTGACCCATGTCGGCAACGCTCACGCCGTTGTCAACAATCTCACCGCAATTCAGGTCCATGTCTTCTTCTTGTTTTTTCCACAAAGCGGTGTTGGTAGAAAACTTCAAACTGGGGGAGGGCGCGCAGCCGTATGCGCTGCCGCGACCCGTGGTGAAGCAAATGAGATTGGCGCCACCGGCCACTTGGCCTGTGGCACTGACCGGGTCGTAGCCTGGGGTGTCCATGTAGACGAAGCCGTGCGCTTCGACAGGTTCTGCGTATTCGTAAACAGCTTGCAAGTTGCTGGTACCGCCTTTGGCCACAGCGCCCAGTGACTTTTCTAAGATGGTGGTCAGGCCGCCGGCTTTGTTGCCTGGCGAGGGGTTGTTGTTCATCTCACCACCGTTGATGTCGGTGTAGTTCTCCCACCAGTGAATGCGGTCAATGAGTTTTTGCGCCACTTCGGGTTTGACAGCGCGGCGTGTGAGCAAATGCTCGGCACCATAAATTTCAGGGGTTTCGCTCAAGATGGCCGTGCCACCGTGTTGAACCAACAAGTCGACGGCTGCACCCAAAGCAGGATTGGCGCTGATACCGGAGTAGCCATCAGAGCCACCGCATTGCAAACCAACGGTGATGTGTTCAGCGCTGCAAGGCTCGCGCTTGACATGGTTGGCACGTGGCAACATTTCTTCAATGAGGGCAATGCCTTTTTCAACCGTCAGGCGCGTACCACCCGTGTCTTGAATGTTGAACACCTTGAGCGTATCGCCTTCGCGCAAGCTGCTGTGCGCTAGCCAGGTTTTGAGTTGATTGGACTCACAGCCCAAGCCCACCACCACCACACCCCAAAAGTTAGCGTGCGTGGCATAGCCTGCCAAGGTGCGCTCTAACAACTGCATGCCCAGACCTTCCGTGTCCATGCCGCAACCGGTGCCGTGCGTCAAAGCCACCACACCATCGACATGGGGAAAGTTGGCCAGCGCTGCAGGGTTGTTGCGCTTGGAAAAATGATCGGCAATGGCGCGTGCAGCCGTGGCTGAACAATTGACACTGGAGAGCACGCCAATGTAATTGCGTGTGGCCACTCTGCCATCAGATCGCTTGATGCCCATGAACGTGGCGTGTTTGCGCGGCGCTTCTGGTTTAACGTCTTGGCCAATGGCATAGTCGCGCTCGAAGTTGCCCTTCTCGGGCCCCATGTTGAGGTTGTGTGTGTGCACATGCTCGCCGGCTTGAATGGCGGCACTGGCAAAACCAATGATTTGGTTGTAGCGACGCACGGGCTGCCCGGCTTGAATGGCGCGCGTGGCCACTTTGTGGCCGGGTGGAATAAGGCCTTTGACAGGCACTCCCTCCACACTGGCACCGCTCATGAGTTGGGCACGCGCAATGACCACGTCATCGGCAGAATGAAGTCGGATAAAAACACTCATGGTTTGATCTCAAAAAAACTTTTTAGGGAGCCAAAGCACCAAGCTGGGCACGTAGGTGATGACGGCCAAGCTGCCTAGCAAAGGGAATAACCAAGGCAGGATGGCGGCAGTGGTTCTTTCAACGCTGAGTTTGGCCACACGCGCCAGAACAAACAGCACCATGCCCATGGGCGGATGCAGCAGACCAATCATGAGGTTGAGCACCATGATCAAACCAAAGTGGACCAAGTCGATGCCCAGCTTTTGGCAGATGGGTACCAAAATGGGAACGAGGATGGTGATGGCAGCTGTGGGCTCTAAGAAGCAACCCACAAACAACATGAGCAAGTTGGCCAGCAGCAAAAACTTCCAAGGCTCTTGCGTGAAGCCCAACACCCATTCGCTGATGGCCGCAGTGACGCCTGTGGCCGTGAGCATCCAACCAAAGATGCTGGCTGCTGCCACAATGAACATGACGGTGGCCGTGGTCTCGACGGTGTCCAAGCAAATCTTCACAAACATTTTGAATTGAAGCGTGCGGTACCAGAAAAATCCGAGAATGATGGCCCAGACACAGGCTGCAATGGCGCCTTCTGTGGGCGTGAATACACCAGTGGTCATGCCGCCAATGAGCAGCACGGGCGTCATGATGGGCAACACGGCTTGAAATTTGAAAAGTTTGTCGGCGACAAATAAAAATCCAAGCGCCACGAAAACAGTCAATTGAGGCGGCGTTTCTAGCAGGGTGACCAACCCCCAAACACCAACGGGCCAGCCAATGACAACAGCTGTTTCGGCCAAGGCTTTTAAAACTCGAGGCCATTCAAACTTCACATCTGCGCCCCAATTGTTTTTGTGGGCGAAGTAAGCCACCGTGACCATCATCAGGAAGGCCATCAAGATACCCGGCAAGATGCCCGCCAAAAACAGTGAGCCCACCGATACGTTGGCCATCATGCCGTAAATCACAAAGGGCAAACTGGGTGGAATGATGGGGCCGAGGGTGGCGGAAGCCGCTGTCACCCCCACCGCAAATTCGGTGCTGTAGCCATGGTCTTTCATGGCCTTGATTTCAATGGTGCCCAAACCTGCTGCATCGGCAATGGCGGTGCCGCTCATGCCAGCAAACACCACCGAGCCCACCACGTTCACATGGCCCAAGCCACCTTTCATCCAACCCACCAAGGCCAAGGCGTAGTTGTAGATGCGGTTGGTAATACCGGCATTGTTCATAAGGTTGCCGGCCAAAATAAAGAAGGGCACAGCCAACAAGGGGAAGCTGTCAATGCCAGACACCATGCGGTGAATGACCACGAAGGGTGGTGAGCTTTGTGTCCAGAATAAATAAATGAGTGAGGCTCCGGCCATGGCAATGGCCACCGGAATGCCGCCACTCATGAGCAACAAGAATATAATTTTTAACATGTGTTTTCTTTCAGGCGTCGAAATGAAGCGATTAACGGTCTGTCATTTCTGACTCTGGGCGCTGCAACACGGAATAGCCACGTTGCCAATGAATTTTCATGACCCAGATGGCGCGCAAACACATGGCCGCAAAGCCAGCCATGACCACGCCGTAAACCAAGTTCATGGGCAAATCGATGATGGTCATTTTGTAAGTGCCCAGTTTTTCCATCATCTGCCCTGTTAGAAATGTGGCCGCACCAAAAAATGCAATGCGCATGATGTCGACCACGTGATTCATGAACTTAGACAACCAGGCGGGCATGAATTTGTAGAAAAAGTCCACTTGAATGTGGTTGTTCTTGGCCACACCAATGGTGGCGCCCGTAAAGACAACAGCAATTAAGAGATAACGTGCAATTTCTTCGGTCCAAGACGCAGAGTTGTTCAGTACATAGCGCGTAAAAAACTGATAGAACACGGTTGCACCCAGCAACCAAAAGAATCCCAAGGCCACCCAAGCCTCAACAGGGGTACCAGACAAATCGACTTCTTCGTCGACGGCGTGAAACTGTCCATCATCGCCCATCACTTTGGGCATGGCGTCTAGGTCGGGTGTGTTGCTCATGGCATGTCCTCAAAAAAACTCAAAGGTCGAGCCCTGAGGCTCGACCCGTCGGAGTGCACCCTTCTTTGAAAGAGAGGTGCACTGAATGGACAAATTACTTAGCAGCTTGAATTTTGTCGAAATCAGCTTTGGTGAAACCCATTGAATCAAGAGGTTTGTTTTTCAAGACAGCGTCTTGGAAAGATTTGCGATCGACTTGCACAACTTGCAAACCTTTCTTCTTGAACTCGTCAACCAACTCAGCTTCGCGGGCTTTGATCTTGGCTGTAGCGCGAACAGCAGCTTCCTGTGTGACGTCACTGAAAACTTTCTTTTCTGCATCAGAGAGTTTGTTCCAAACGTGAGGGGCAATTTGCGTGGTCAAACCATCCACAATGTGGCCCGTGAGCATGATGGCCTTTTGAACTTCGTAAAACTTCTTGGCCTCAATGGTGGTCAATGGGTTTTCTTGGGCATCCACAGTGCCGTTTTGCAGCGCCAAATAAACTTCAGCAAAGGCAATGGGTGTTGGATTGGCGCCGCAAGCCTCAGGTGTGGCACGGTAGGCGGGTACGTCTGGCACGCGAATCTTGATGCCCTTCATGCCGGCGCAGTTGGTGAAAGATTTTTGGGCTGTGGTGTGACGAGCGCCATAGTAGGTGTAAGCCGTCACCTGAATGCCTGTTTTGGCACGGAACTCATTCACCATTTCTGCAAACACGGGGCTCTTAGAGTAAGCAATAAGGTGGTCGCCATCGCGGAAGATGAAGGGATAGTAGGCAATTCCGAAACGGGGATAAGCGCGCGCCGCAAATGATGGGCCGCTGATGATCATGTCGACCGTACCCAAAGTTAAACCTTGGTTGATGTCTGTTTCTTTGCCCAATGTGGATGCTGGGAAAACTTGAATTTCAAATTTGCCGTTGGTGCGTTTTTTAATTTCATCGGCAGCCCACACTGATTCAGTGTGATAAGCCTCTGAAGTTTCGTAGACGTGCGCCCATTTCAATTTGGTTTGCGCTTGCGCAACGCCGCTGCCCATGGCGCCTAAAAGGCCCAGCGCAATGGCGCTGGCCGTAGCGAGCGATTTCAGTGCATTTCGTTTGGTGGTCATGTTGTCTCCTTGAGGTTAGATGAAATTTTGAGTTGCTGGCGAAAAACTAAGAACGGGAAGGTGCGCTTCGCCAGCTAGCGCTGAATCTTTTGTGGGCTTGCCGCAAATGCTTTTGCATGGCTCTGCGGGCGCCTTGTGGGTCGTGTGTGTCAATGGCATGAAGCACGGTTTGGTGCTCCGAAATAGCGGCAGCCCACGATGCGGGTGATTCAAAATAATCACCCAAGCGTTCAAACAAGGGGCCGGTTCTGGCCTGCAGGTATTGGTCTAACGTGTCGAGCATGACACTGTTGGCGCAGGCGTTGGCAATGGCCATGTGAAACGCAATGTCATGGTCACGGGGTATGCGACCCGCTTGGGCATCTTTTTGCATGCCTTGAAGGGCCAATTTCATGGCTTTCAGGTCCTTGGCTGTGGCGTTTTCTGCTGCCAAGGCCGCCATTTCGGCTTCGATTAAATAGCGTGCCCGCATGACCTCGAGCGGTCCCCATTCAAGCGTCGTATTCTGGTTGTTTGCCTTTGCATGACCACGTTTGCCAAGCGACTTGACGTAAATGCCTGAACCTGTGCGCACCTCTATGACGCCTTCCACCTCCAGCGCAATGAGGGCCTCCCGCACCGAAGGACGGCTGACCTTCAATTGGGTGGCCAAGTCGCGCTCGGCAGGCAAACGCGAACCCACTGCAAACTCGCCAGACGAGATGAGCGTCTGGATTTGTTTGGCAATTTGGCGGTAAAGCCTTTGTGGTTCGATGGGCTTGTCTGACATGAGGGCAGGGTGGTTCTGAGGAAAATGGCCTTGATTGGAGGTTGAATGGACGATGCGTTGAATTCAATGAGTCAGGGAATACGTGAATTGGACAATTGGTCAGACCAGTTGCACAATCTTCACATGGAACCGGAGTGAGGGTCAAGACTGTTTTGATACGCACAAACCCGAACTCTTCTCAAACAATTTTTCCGCCCACATGACTTCTGTCACCATCGATCGCGTTCTCTTGCGTCAAGTCAACTTGCCGCCGAAGGTAGAGCGCACCGACGCCATTCAATCCTTTGTCACCCAAGAAACCATTCTGCTCACTTTGGTTTGTAGCGATGGCATTCAGGCCACCGGTTATGCCTACACCATTGGCACAGGTGGCAGCTCCGTGGTGGCCTTGCTCAAAGATCATTTGGTGCCGCGGTTGTTGGGCAAAAATCCCGTTCACATTGAAGCCATTTGGAAAGATTTATTTTTTCACACGCATGCCACGGCAGTGGGTGCCATGACCAGCTTGGCGCTGGCCTGCGTTGACACCGCGCTGTGGGATTGGCGGGCTCAAAGCCAGGCTTTGCCTTTGTGGCAATTGTTGGGCGGCGCCCAAAGCAAAGTACCCCTTTACACCACGGAGGGCGGCTGGTTGCAGTTGTCACCCCAGGTGTTGGTCGAGCAAACCCTCCAAGCCAAAGCCGATGGCTTCAAAGGCGCCAAAATCAAAATTGGCAGGCCCCACGTCAGCGAAGATGTGGCCCGATTGTCGGCTGTGCGCGATGCAGTAGGGCCTGGGTTTGAAATCATGACCGATGCCAACCAAGGCTTTCACCGCGCAGAAGTGGTACGCCGCGCCAAAGCCTTTGACGGACTTGATTTGGCATGGTTGGAAGAGCCCTTGCCCGCAGAAGACATCAGTGGCCATCGGCACTTGCGCGAGCACACCCCAATTCCTGTGGCGGTGGGCGAATCGATGTACCACCCCATGCAATTTCGCGAATATTTAGAGCAAGGTGCCTGCAGTGTGGTGCAACCCGATGTGTCCCGCATTGGCGGCATCACACCCTGGATCAAAACGGCCCATTTGGCGGAAACATTTGATGTGCCCGTGTGCCCCCACTTCCTGATGGAATTGCACGTCAGTTTGTGTGCGGCAGTGCCAAATGCCACGTGGGTGGAATACATTCCTCAATTGGATGACATCACGCACTCGCGTATGAAAGTTGAAGACGGCTTTGCAATTCCGCCGAATGCACATGGTTTGGGCATTGATTGGAATTGGGATGCCATTCAAAAACAGCAAAAGATTTATTTGGAGATCAAACATGCGACTTAAAAACAAAAACATTTTGGTAACTGCTGCCGGCCAAGGCATTGGTCACGCTGCGGTCATGGCCATGGCGGCTGAGGGTGCCACAGTCTGGGCCACCGATGTCAACCCTGAATTGCTCAAAAGCTATGCAGGCGTTGCCAATGTTCACACGGCCGTGCTCGATGTCATGAACAAAGACGACATTCACAAGCAAGTGGCCCTCATTCCGCGCATCGATGCACTGTTCAATTGTGCTGGCGTGGTTCACAGCGGTACCATTTTGCAAGCTACCGACAAAGACTGGGAATTCGCATTCAACCTCAATGCGCGCGCGCAGTTTTGGATGATTCAAGCTGTGTTGCCCAAAATGTTAGAGCAAGGTGGCGGCAGCATCATCAACATGGCCAGCGTGTGCTCCAGCGTGCGAGGCTTGCCAAACCGATTTATTTATGGCGCGTCCAAAGCCGCCGTCATTGGCCTGACCAAAAGCGTGGCCGCCGACTATGTCACCAAGGGTATTCGTTGCAACGCCATTTGCCCTGGCACGGTAGAAACACCTTCTTTGCATGACCGCATCAATGCAGAAGCCGACCCCGTCCAAGCGCGCAAAAACTTCATTGCCCGTCAGCCTATGGGGCGCTTGGCCCAAGCCCATGAAATTGCGCCCATCATTGTTTTCTTGGCCTCAGACGAAGCCATTTTTGCAACAGGCAATGCTTACATGGTCGATGGTGGCATGACCATTTGACGTGCCCTGACCGTCATTTCAAACCACACAAACTCAAGGCCTCACAATCGGCTCGTTCAACTTTTTCACTTCACTGAATAGATCAAAATCCATGAACCAATATGACATGAAAGGCCGCCATGCGGTCATCACGGGCGGCGCAACAGGCTTGGGCTATGCCATTGCCCAGCGTGTACTGGCTTCGGGCGGCAGCGTCACCTTGTGGGATCGCGATGAGGCTGGCATGGCCAAAGCCGTTGCCAGTTTGAAGCATCCTGGCTTGGTGCACAGTGTGCAAGTCGATGTGTCGCAACATGCCTCAGTGGTTGCCGCCACACAGGCCACTTTGAAAATCGGCCCCGTTGATGCGGTGGTCAACTCTGCGGGCATTACTGGCCCCGTGACGCCAGTGGCCAACTACCCTGTTGATGCTTGGCAACAAGTCATGGATGTGAACGTCAATGGTGTGTTTTATTGCTGCCGTGAATGGACGCCGCATTTGAAAGAGCGTCCGGCTGGCCGCATCGTCAACATTGCCTCTGTGGCTGGCAAAGATGGCAACCCCAATGCCAGCGCCTACAGTGCCAGCAAGGCGGCGGTCATGGCCATCACCAAATCGCTGGGCAAAGAATTGGCCAACAGCCAAGTGCGTGTCAATTGCGTCACGCCAGCTGCTGTGAAAACGGCCATCTTCGATCAGATGACACCTGAGCACATTCAGTTTATGTTGTCTAAAATTCCCATGGGCCGTTTTGGCACGCCAGAAGAAATAGCGGCCATGGTCACTTGGCTGTTGACCGAAGATTGTTCGTTCTCAACCGGCGCTGTTTTTGATTTGTCGGGCGGACGTTCTACCTATTGATTCGATTTCGATCACAATCAGATTTTTTCAATGTTGCGTATTGCATCGCTTGCTTAATTTTTACTGAATCATTCATCAAAGGAAGTTCTCATGAAACTCGTGCGTTATGGCCAACCCGGCAAAGAAAAACCAGGCCTGATTGATGCCGCTGGCAAATTGCGTGACCTCAGTGGCGTGGTGTCAGACATCGGCCCTGAACAGCTGTCCGACAAAGTTTTGGCCAAGTTGGCCAAACTTAAAACTGACAAGCTGCCCTTGGTCAAAGGCAAGCCCCGCATGGGATGCCCTGTGTCTCACGTGCCCAAGTTCATTGCCATTGGTTTGAACTACGCCGACCATGCGGCTGAAGCCAACATGCCTATTCCCAAAGAGCCGATTGTTTTCATTAAGGCCACTTCGTGCATTCAAGGTCCAGACGATGACGTCATGTTGCCCAAAGGTTCATTGAAATCAGATTGGGAAGTTGAATTGGGCATTGTGATTGGCAAGCGCGCCAGTTATGTGTCGCAAAAAGAAGCCCTCGACTATGTGGCAGGCTATTGCACCGTCAATGACGTGAGCGAACGCGCCTACCAACTCGAAATGGGCGGCACTTGGGACAAGGGCAAGGGCTGCGACACCTTCGGCCCCATCGGCCCTTGGATGGTCACCAAAGACGAAGTGCCCAACCCGCAAAATCTCAAGATGTACATGGACCTGAATGGCCAGCGCATGCAAGATGGCTCCACCAAAACCATGATTTTTGGTGTCACCAAATTGGTCAGCTATGTCAGCCAGTTCATGACCCTCGAGCCAGGTGATGTGATTACCACGGGCACCCCGCCCGGTGTGGGCATGGGTGTGAAGAAGGACGGTAAACCAGCCCCCGTGTTCTTGAAAAAGGGCGACGTGATGCATGTTGGCATTCAAGGCCTCGGCGAACAAATGCAAAAGGTCGTGGCCTTCAAACGCCAAGCTTCAAAGTAAGCGTTTTCAACCCTGCCGTTGAAATGACGGCACGTCAGGCGAATCAGGAATAACCCTGATTCGCCTTTTCTTTGCGTTGAAGCTTTCTTTTTCATGCAAAATAGCACGGGCGTTCTATTTGAAGACATGCACACCATGACCGTTAGACACATCACCTCTCTCTCACAAGCTTCTCAAGTTCCTCAAGCCGCCGACGATGGCAGTGGGCGAACCTTGATGAAAGGTCGTCAAACCAAGGCCACCATCGTCAATGCGGCCTTGGGCTTGGCGTCTCAAATTGGCTTGGAAGGCCTGTCCATTGGCGCTTTGGCGGAAGTCACAGGCATGAGCAAGTCGGGCGTATTTGCCCACTTCGGTTCGCGCGAAGAATTGCAAATCTCAGTCATCCGCGAGTACCACGATCAGTTTGAAAGCGAAGTTTTTTACCCTGCTCTCAGTTGTGCGCGTGGTTTGCCCCGCTTGCAGTCTTTGTTTGACAACTGGATGCAACGCACCACCACTGAAATTGATTCGGGTTGCATCTACATCAGTGGCGCTGTGGAATTTGATGACCGGCCTGGCTCGGTGCGCGATGCACTGGCGTCGTCTGTCAACACTTGGCAAAACGCCTTACAACGTTCGGTGGCACAAGCGCAAGTCGAAAAACATCTGACCGCCAAGGCGGATCCCTTGCAGGTGGCCTTTGAAATCCATGGCCTGATCTTGGCACTGCATTACGAAGCCAGATTTCTTCGCAACCCTGGTGCAGCAGACCGCGCCCGCAAAGGGTTTTCCGAAATTGTGGCGCGAAATCAAGTTTGATATTCCTGCCCAACTCAACTCTTTAATTTGCATTAAATTTTTTGAAAGTCAACCATGCCAAGCTACGTCCCCCCCCTGCGTGATCTTCAATTCGTACTGCATGAATTGCTCGATTTAGAAAATGAATTGAAAGCCATGCCCAAGCATGCTGAAACCGACGCTGACACCATCAATGCGGTGTTGGAAGAGGGCGGTAAATTTGCGGCTGAAGTGGTGTTCCCCTTGAATGTGTCTGGCGATGAAGAGGGCTGCAAATTGGATCGCAATACGCATGAAGTGAAGGCGCCTGCAGGTTTCAAACAAGCCTATGAAAAATATGTGGAGGGTGGCTGGGCAGCACTCAGCGCGCAAGAAGAATATGGCGGTCAAGGCTTGCCCTTTGTGGTGAATCAGTGCTTCTTTGAAATGCTGAACTCTGCCAACCAAGCTTGGACCATGTACCCCGGCCTGTCGCATGGTGCGCACGCTTGCTTGTCAGCACATGGCTCTAAAGAACAAAAGGACATGTACTTGCCCAAGCTCACCAGCGGTGAATGGACAGGCACCATGTGCCTGACCGAACCCCACTGCGGCACCGATTTGGGCATGCTGCGCACCAAGGCCGAGCCGCAAGCCGATGGTACCTACCGTCTCACGGGTCAAAAGATTTTCATCAGTGCGGGTGAGCACGACTTGGCAGCCAACATTGTTCACTTGGTGTTGGCTCGCTTGCCCGATGCGCCCGTGGGCAGCAAAGGCATTAGCTTGTTTGTCGTCCCCAAATTCAACGTGAAGGCCGATGGCTCCGTGGGTGAGCGCAATGGCATTTACTGCGGCGGTTTGGAGCACAAGATGGGCATTCATGGCAATGCCACTTGCCAGATGGTGCTAGACGGTGCAGTTGGCGTCATGGTGGGACAAGCCAACAAAGGTTTGGCCGCCATGTTTGTCATGATGAACGGCGCGCGTTTGGGCGTGGGCAATCAGTCTTTGGGCTTGACCGAAGTGGCGTATCAAAATGCGTTGGCCTATGCCAAAGATCGCATTCAAATGCGCAGCCTGTCTGGTGTGAAAGCGCCCTCCAAGCCAGCCGATCCAATTTTGGTTCACCCCGATGTGAGGCGCATGCTGCTGACTGCCAAGGCCTATGCTGAGGGTGGTCGTGCTTTGGCTTGTTATGGCGCTTTGCTGATCGACAAAGAACTGAACCACCCGGAAGAAAAGGTTCGCGCTGACTCTGCAGAAATTCTGGCGTTGTTGACACCCATCGTGAAAGCTTTTTTAACCGACAACGGTTTTCAGGCCACCACCCTGTGCCAACAAGTCTTTGGTGGCCATGGTTACATCAAAGAGTGGGGCATGGAGCAATATGTGCGCGATGCCCGCATCAACATGATCTACGAAGGCACCAATGGCATTCAGTCGCTTGATTTGCTGGGCCGCAAGGTGCTGGGCAATCAGGGTGCCAGTTTGCAAAAGTTTGGCAAGCTGATTGGCAAGTTGGTGGCCCAAGAAATGGGCAACGAAGCCATGGCCGAGTTCATCAAACCGCTGGCAGATTTAGGCCAAAAGATGACGCAATTCACCACCGAAATTGGCATGAAGGCCATGGGCAATGCCGATGAAGTGGGTGCGGCGTCGGTTGATTATTTGCGGGTCGCTGGCCATTTGGTCTTTGCTTATTTCTGGGCACGCATGGCACAAGTGGCGTTGGCCAAAATTGCAGCCGCAGAGGAGGATGCTCAGCGCCCCGATCCGTTCTACAAAGCCAAATTGCAAACAGCCCGTTTCTACTTTGCACGTTTGCTGCCTGAAACTTTAAGTCTGATGAACACGGCACGTTCCGGTGCTGATGTTTTAATGGACACTGATTTGGCCTTGGCTTGAACCACGTTGACATAAATTTCTTGATTTGGATGAACAGATGACAACAGACAACTTCTCAACGCGCATTTTCAAAATCGGTGCGCTGATGGCTTCATGTTTTTTGATGCCCATTGCCTTGGCCAATTCGCCTGTGGGCCAGTGGCATACCTCCGATGAGAAAACAGGTGAACTCAAAAGCTTGGTCATTATTTTTGAGCACCAAGGTGTGATGAAGGGTCGCGTAGAAAAAATACTTCGCAAAGATGCCGACCCTGCTGCGAAGTGTGACAAGTGCAGCGATGATCGCAAAAACCAGCCCGTGGTGGGCTTGGAAATTATTCGAGGCGCTAAAAAAGCTAGTGGCAAAAACGTTTGGGAAGATGGCGAAATTCTCGATCCAGAAAATGGCAAAACCTATGCCTTGCGCTTAACACCCATCGAAAACGGTGCCAAATTAGAAGTGCGCGGTTCATTTGGACCTATTGGCAGAACTCAGACTTGGGTGCGTGTTCCTTAATTCGCGCATCACCCACTTTTTTTTGAAAGAAGCAACGCCATGTCCGATATCTTGACCCACACCGATGCAGGGGTGATGACCCTCACCTTCAATCGCTTAGACAAAAAGAATTCCATCACGGGTGACATGTATGCCACCATGGCGCAAGCCGTTGACCAAGCGCAAGCTGACGCTGCCATACGGGTTTTGGTTATTCAAGGTCACGAGAGTATTTTCAGCGCAGGCAATGACATTGGCGATTTTCTGAACAAACCGCCTTCCACCGTTGACTCACCTGTTTTTCATTTCATGCGTGCCTTAACCATGTTTGAAAAACCCGTCATTGCCGCCGTGGCAGGCCCTGCTGTTGGCATTGGAACCACCTTGCTGTTTCATTGCGATTTGGTTTACGCCGGAGACAACGCAGCTTTTTCCATGCCCTTTGTCAATTTAGGCCTGTGCCCTGAATTTGCATCCAGCATGCTGGCGCCGCAGATGTTTGGGTATCACCGCGCCGCAGAGGCATTGCTCTTGGGCGAGGCGTTCTTTGCTGAGGCCGCGTTGGAAATTGGTTTGGTTAACCGGGTAGTACCGCCTACAGAGGTGAACGGTTATGCACAGGCACAAGCCAAGAAAATAGCCGCTAAACCTTTGTCTGCTTTGATTGAGACCAAGCGTTTGATGAAGAATGGGCAATCCAAGGCCTTGATTGAGCGCATGGGCGAAGAAGGACAAAGTTTCAGGCGCATGCTGTCAGAGCCTGCTGCACGTGAGGCTTTTGGTGCCTTCATGGAAAAACGCAAGCCAGACTTCTCTAAAATCTAAGTTCTTCTGCCAACTTAGACCTTCCATGACTTCATCGCGCTCAGACCTTCCCACTGATGTTGAATTTGAGCCAGAGTTCATTGCCGCCTTGCACGACATTTACGAAGAAAAAATTCTCTTCAATCAGTGGATGGGTTTGAAGGTTGAAAGCATCAAGGCCACAGGTATTGTGGCCAGCTTGGCCATGAAGCCAGAGTTGGTGGGGCACTTTGCTTATCACCGCATTCACGGGGGTGTCATCAGTGCAGTCCTCGATGCCATGGGCAGTTTGGCCGTCATGGCCGCAATGGGTGCCAAACACATGGATGAACCCGTTGCCAAGCGATTGGAACGTTTTACGCGCCACAGCACCATTGATTTGCGCATTGATTTTCTGCGCCCAGGCATTGGCGATCAATTCACCATCCATGCAGAGGCCATGCGCGTGGGTGCTCGCGTAGGCAATGCCAGAATGGAGTTTTGCAGTGCCGATGGCAAATTGTTGTCAACGGGCACAGCCGCTTACCTCACTTCTTAAAGTGTTCTTTCAGACAAGTGCACAATGGCGGCTTGATTTAGATTTAGATTGTGTCCCATGCGCCACCACGGTGAAAGTTCTCCGCCTGCAGCCACCCTAGCTGCCAACACCCCCAAAGACTCCGACAGCAGAACCCTGAAAAGACTGTTGCCCTATTTGCTCGCCTACAAATGGCGAGTGGCCGCGGCATTGCTGTTCATGGTGGGCGCCAAATTGGCCAATGTGAGTGTGCCGCTGTTGCTGAAAAACTTGGTTGACGCCATGAGCTTCAAGCCCAACGACCCGGCTCAAATTTTGGTGGTACCCGTGGCTTTGTTGGTGGGCTATGGTGCGCTGAGGCTCATGACCTCAGCTTTCACTGAACTGCGTGAACTGGTTTTTGCCAAGGCCACGCAAGGTGCTGCGCGCACCATCGCGCTAGAGACCTTCCAGCATTTGCATGCCCTGAGTTTGCGTTTTCATTTGGCCCGTCAAACTGGCGGCATGACGCGCGACATTGAGCGCGGTGTGCGCGGCATTGAATCGCTCATTTCTTATTCGCTTTACAGCATTGTGCCCACCTTGATCGAGGTGGCGCTGGTCCTGACCATTTTGGCGGTTAAGTTTGACGCTTGGTTTGCTTGGATCACACTGGCTGCCTTGAGTTTTTATATTTTCTTCACGGTGCGCATCACTGAGTGGCGAACGCACTTTAGAAAACAAGCCAATGAGTTTGATTCAGCCGCGCATACCAAGGCCATCGATTCACTGCTCAACTATGAAACCGTCAAATACTTTGGCAATGAAGCTTATGAAGCCAATCGGTATGACGAAAGTTTGGAGCGCTTGCGCAAAGCAAGATTGAAATCACAAACTTCTTTGTCCTTGCTGAACACCGGCCAGCAGTTGATCATTGCGGCGGCCTTGGTGGCCATGCTGTGGCGCGCCACACAAGGCGTGGTGGAGGGGCGCATGACATTGGGCGATTTGGTCATGATCAACGCTTTCATGATTCAACTTTATATCCCTTTGAATTTCTTGGGCGTGCTTTACCGAGAAATCAAACAAAGCCTCACTGATCTGGACAAAATGTTTGTGCTCATGGACCGTGAACGCGAAGTCGCCGACGTGCCCAACGCCCCCAATTTAAATTGCGAACAAGGCGCGCACTTGAAGTTTGAATCGGTGTCGTTTGCTTATGAGTCAGACAGACCCATTTTGCACAATATCAGTTTTGAAATTCCTTCTGGCAAAACAGTGGCGGTTGTAGGCCCTTCTGGCTCCGGTAAATCCACGCTGGCGCGTTTGATGTTTCGCTTCTACGACGTGCAGCAAGGCCGCATCACCATCAACGGGCAAGACATTCGGCAAGTCACACAGCACAGCGTGCGAAAAGCCTTGGGCATCGTGCCGCAAGACACCGTGCTGTTCAACGATACCGTGGCCTACAACATTGGCTATGGACGTACAGGCTCAACACAAGAAGAAATTGAAACGGCAGCCAAAGCGGCACGCATTCACGATTTCATCGCATCCACTCCCAAAGGCTACGCCACATCGGTCGGTGAGCGCGGCTTGAAACTCTCGGGCGGTGAAAAGCAGCGCGTGGCCATTGCACGAACGCTTCTCAAAAATCCGCCCATCTTGGTTTTTGATGAAGCCACATCGGCACTCGACTCGGCCAATGAGCGGGCCATTCAAGCCGAGTTGGCCAGCGCGGCCCAAAACAAAACCACTTTGGTCATCGCCCACCGCTTGTCCACAGTGGTGGATGCCCATGAAATACTGGTCATGGAAGCCGGACACATCATTGAGCGAGGCAACCATGCCCAGCTGCTGCAACTGAATGGGCGTTACGCGCAAATGTGGGCCTTGCAGCAAAATACCGAGTCGACGGAATAATCCATCCTTCATTGAATTGCAATCTATCAAATAGGGCTTGCTTGATGCCAATAAAGGCGTAGGATGCGTCAGTGAAAGTTTGTCAATTAAAAGCGCATTAAAAGGCGCAGAAAATTCATTATTTAATGAATTTTTCATTGACAATTTAGGTGAATCCAATGACGCAAAAAAATAAGAAAATAATCTCGCAATACGATCATCCTGATCAGTTCCTTCCATTGCTTCCAGCAGAGCATGTCGCTGGGCCACTTTACGAGAAAGCCAGCCAACTTATCAAGCAGGCAACCCACCTGAGCGCCTTGCCTACTTCCGGCAAAAGAGCCCTGCGCCCCTTGTTGCGCAAGATGAATTCTTACTACACCAACAAAATGGAAGGGCAGCATACCCGCCCCTCCGAAATTGATCAGGCTTTAGCGCAAGAATTTAGCCAAAACTCAGACATTGCTAGAAAGCAACGCTTGGCTTTGGCTCACATTGAAGCTGAGGTCTTGTGCGAGCAGTGGGCAGCGCAGCAATTGAGCAAAGAACTTGACCCTATTGCCTATTTGTACCAACTCGAAACTTTGAAGCAAATTCATGGGCACTTGTTTTCGCATGCTTCTGATTTAGATTTAAAGCAATCTGATGGCTCGGTCATGAAGCCTGGTTTTTTCAGAACTCAAAATGTCCAGATTGGTCTGCATGAGGCGCCAGCGCCAGAATCTCTTGATTCATTTTTGAAGGTATGGCAAGGCGCCTATTCGAGCATACGCAAAGGCGAAGCCAGTGTTGTCGCTGCGGCCGCAGCCCACCATCGATTGACTTGGATACATCCTTTCTTGGATGGCAACGGCCGAACCAGCCGACTGCATACGCATCTGTTGTTCGATGCCATGGAGCTGTCAGCAGGTCTTTGGTCGCCTTTACGTGGTTTTGCCAGAACCGAGGCGCAATACAAATCATTGTTGCAGGCAGCAGATGAACACCGGCGTGGTGATCTTGATGGCCGCGGCAATTTAACGCAAGCAGGCTTGGTTAACTGGATTCACTACGTTCTAGACATGTGCTTGGACCAAGTTCAATTCATGACACACAACTTAAAACAAGATGGCATGTTTAACAGGATTGCGGCCTCGCTGACCTTTGAGGCTGCGAGTCAAAACAATGGCATCCGCATAGAGGCACTCAGGCCGCTACAGTTTTTGTATGCCGTTCAAACTGACATGACCCGAGCCGAGTTCAAACAACTTTGCGGATTAGGTGAGCGCGTAGCCACCAGCCTACTCTCTGCCTTGCTCAAAAAGGGCTACTTAGAAACCGACAGTCCGCATGGCAATGTTCGTTTTGCAGTGCCTCAGCACGCTTTGCGCTTTTATTTTCCAGCGCTTTGGCCAGAAGCGGAGCAGGATCAAAGCCTGTCTGCGGGATAATCCGCGCATGGATACCAAGTGGCTTGAAGACTTTGTGAGCTTGGCTGAAACACGCAGTTTCAGCCGGTCCGCTCAATTGCGCCATGTCACCCAATCGGCTTTTTCCAGGCGCATTCAATCTCTTGAAGCATGGGCAGGGGCTGACTTGGTTGATCGCAGTTCATACCCCACCACACTCACACCTGCCGGCGAAGTGTTGCATGCCAAGGCGCTTGATTTGTTGCAATCTTTGCAAAGCGCCAAAACTGAAATGAAAGAGGATCATGACAAACAATCTGACAATCACAAGGCCTGACGATTGGCATCTGCATGTGCGCGATGGCGCAGCACTGCATACGGTCGTGCCTCACACTGCGGCGCAATTTGGCCGTGCCATCATCATGCCCAACTTGAAACCGCCCGTCACCACGGCAGCGTTGGCACTTGAATACAAAGCGCGCATCTTGGCTGCAGTGCCCAAGGGCGTTGATTTTGAGCCCCTCATGACTTTGTACCTCACCGACAATTTGCCGCCCGAAGAAATTGTGAAGGCCAAAGCCGCTGGCGTGGTGGCGTGCAAGTTGTACCCCGCGGGTGCCACCACCAACAGCGATGCGGGCGTGACCGATTTGAAAAAGATTTACCCCACGCTTGCGGCCATGCAAAAAGTGGGCATGCTCTTGCTGGTTCACGGCGAAGTGACCAGCAGCGACATTGATTTGTTTGACCGCGAAGCCGCCTTCATTGAGACGCAGCTCATTTCATTGCGCCGTGATTTCCCAGAGCTCAAAATTGTGTTTGAGCACATCACCACCAAAGATGCAGCAGACTATGTGATGTCAGCCGATCGCTACATGGCCGCCACTCTCACAGCACACCATTTGCTTTTTAACCGCAACGCCATTTTCACGGGTGGCATTCGGCCACATTACTATTGCTTACCCGTGCTTAAGCGCGAAACACACCGTGTGGCTTTGCTCCATGCGGCCACTTCGGGCCATGCGCGCTTTTTCTTGGGCACCGACAGTGCACCGCACCCCGCGCATCTGAAAGAACATGCCTCTGGTTGTGCCGGTTGCTACACCGCACACGCCGCCATGGAAATGTACGCCGAGGCCTTTGACAGCGTGGGCAAATTGGACCAGTTGGAAGCCTTCTCTAGTTTCAACGGAGCCGACTTTTATGGTTTGCCTCGAAATCAAGGTCACATCACTTTGAAGCGAGAAGCTTGGACGCCACAAGAAAGCTACCCCTTTGGTGAGGCTGAACTCAAGCCACTTCGTTCCGGTGAAGCCTTGCCATGGCGCATGGCCTGAGCGACATTGATTGGACGGCGCCCTGGCTCATGCCTTGGCGCGAGCGAGGTGAGTGGATTGCGCAGCAGGTGGCGCAGGGCGCATCGGTCGAGCAAGCCTGCAATGCCTCCCTGCATTGGCTCAAGCAACATGACATCGAGCAAGGTACCAACACTGAGTCAATTTGTTCGGTTCAGTTCGTGCCGCAATCGGCTTTGCCTGATGGGCAGGCTTATGAGCAGTTCATCTACGACACACAAACAGTTCCCACGCGCGATGGTTTGCACGATTTTTTCAACGCCCTGTGTTGGCTGAAATTTCCCTTGGCCAAAAAAAAATTGAACCAAATTCAAGCAGATGCCATTCGTGCGCAAGGTGTGGGTGCCGTGCGCGGTTCGGTGCGAGATGCCGTGACCGTGTTTGATGAAAATGCTGCCCTCATTCAATTGCCAGACTCAGTTTGGGACGCTTTGAAAGCGCGTGATTGGCAGACTGCATTTGTCGAACTGAAGCCCAGTTGGCAAGCCGCCCAAGTTGTCATATTTGGCCATGCTGCTTTAGAAAAACTGGTCAAACCCTACAAGGCCATCACGGTGCATTTATGGCGAGTCCCTTCAGAGTTGCCGTTGGCTGAGTGGGATGCCTGGTTGGCGCAAGACCTTCAGCCTGAAAAAATGTCGACAAAACCTTTCCTGCCAACGCCAGTTTTAGGGATCCCTGGTTGGTGGCCTGCCAATGAAACCCCCGACTTTTACGCCGATGCGGAGGTCTTTCGCAGGCTCAAAGCGAGTTAATTCCGTTCTATTTTGAGGAATTAAGTGGCCTCACTTGATTTTGTTGGCGTCCCCCCTAACATTCGAACTGTGCACTTGGCCTTCGCTGGGTGGTGAATTTAAATTCCTCATGAAACGCATTATTTTATTTGTACTGACCAACTTGGCTGTGGTGTTGGTGCTGGGTGTTGTCGCCAGTTTGCTGGGCGTTAACCGCTTCCTCACTTCCAATGGCTTAGATTTAACCGCCTTGTTGGGCTTTGCCCTGATCATGGGTTTTGGGGGTGCCTTTATTTCCTTGCTCATCAGCAAGCCTGTGGCCAAGTGGAGCTCGGGCGTTCAGGTTATTGCGCAGCCTAGCAATGCCGACGAAAAGTGGTTGGTCGACACCGTGCAAAAGCTGGCCGACAAGTCGGGCATTGGCATGCCAGAAGTGGGTATCTTTGAAGGTGACCCCAACGCATTTGCAACCGGTGCTTTCAAGAACTCTGCACTGGTTGCAGTCTCAACTGGCTTGTTGCAAAACATGAACCACGATGAAATCGAGGCCGTGTTAGCGCACGAAGTGGCGCACATTGCCAATGGCGATATGGTCACCATGGCCCTCATTCAAGGTGTGATGAACACCTTCGTGGTGTTCCTGTCGAGAGTGGTGGGTTATGCGGTTGACAGCTTCTTGCGCAAAAACGACGAAGAAAACACAGGCCCTGGCATGGGTTACTGGATTACCACCATCGTTCTTGACATTGTCTTGGGCTTTGCCGCAGCCATTGTGGTGGCCTGGTTCAGCCGTCAGCGTGAGTTCCGCGCAGACGCGGGCGCAGCCGAGTTGATGGGCCGCAAACAGCCCATGATGAACGCATTGGCACGTTTGGGAGGCCTGCACACAGCCGACCTGCCAAAAAGTGTGGCGGCCATGGGCATTGCGGGTGGCATGGGACAGTTGTTTTCAACGCACCCACCCATTGAAGAGCGAATTGCGGCTTTGCAAAACAGTTAAGCATCGGTAACCCATGAGACTGGGTGACACAACGCTGTCATTTATAGTCCATGGGTGTCCAGATTTGTTCCCACCTCACTTCAGCGATTTTTAACCCTCGCTCGTTTACAGAACTCTCGTCGTTTTGAACGACTGCCAGCACCTGTGCGCGGCATGGCCTGGATGGCTTTGGGTGGCTTGGCTTTTTCTCTGCTGAACACCATTGCCCGAAGTTTTTCCATGCAAATGGATCCCTTTGAGGCGCAATTCCTTCGGTATTTCTGTGGCTTGCTTGTCATGTTGCCTTTGCTGTGGCACCAAGGACTTGCCGCCTACGTCCCAGTCGACATGAAGGGACAATTTTGGCGAGGTGGCGTGCACACCATTGGCTTGATGCTGTGGTTTGTGGCCTTGCCTCAAATCCCCTTGGCCGACATGACAGCCATTGGCTTTACCGGACCTATTTTCATCATGCTGGGAGCAGCCTGGTTCTTGGGCGAGCCCATGCGCAAAGACCGATGGATCGCAGCGATCATTGGCTTTGCTGGCGTCTTGGTGGTGGTGGTCCCCAACTTGTCGGGCACAGGGGGTTGGTACAACTTGGTCATGCTGGCTTCATCGCCTGTGTTTGCTGCCTCCTTTTTGATCACCAAACATTTAACGAGAACTGAAAAACCCGGTGTCATTGTGATGTGGCAATCTATCACCGTGACCTTGTTCAGTTTGCCTCTGGCCTTGATGAATTGGCAAGCACCAACGCTTTTTCAATGGGGTGGGTTCATGGTGGCAGGCGTACTGGGCACCATCGGCCATTACAGCCTGACCAAAGCCTTCAGTGTGGCCGATATTTCTGCCACGCAATCACTCAGATTCTTAGACTTGGTGTGGGCATCTCTCTTGGGGTGGCTGGTGTTTGGCGATTTTCCAAGTCAATGGACTTGGTTGGGTGCTGCGGTCATTCTGGTGTCCACTGTTTGGATTGCACGACGCGAAGGCCGCAGAAAAGAAGAGCCTTCGCCGCTCAATCCATCGGAAACCTGAAGCTCAGGGGTTAGTGTCACCCGATGGTGCGTTGCTTGGGGGCGGGTTGCTAATGCCACTGGCCACGTGGCCTGCTGGCACATGCTGCGCTGCCGATTCAATGTGACCCGTTTGATCGTCAAAGAAAAAGTCGGGCTCAAATTCTTTGAGAAATTCACCCTTGGGCAAGCCGCCTAAGAACATGGCCTCGTCTACTTCAATGTTCCACTGCATCAAGGTGCGAATGGCGCGCTCGTGAGCGGGCGCACTGCGGGCTGTGACCAATGCAGTTCTGACGCGTATGGCGGGAGTGCCTTCTTGCTGAAGCCTGTGAAGAGCGGCCAGCAAAGGCTTGAAAGGCCCAGCCAGCAAGGGTTGTGAGGCCTTGGCATGCTCGTGCGCTTGAAAGGCAGACAAGCCTTCTGATTGAAAAACACGTTCGGCTTCATCGGAAAACAAAACAGCATCTCCGTCAAACGCAATGCGCACTTCATGCGGGTGCGCTTCAGACGCATGTGCAGAATGGGGGTAGACCTGCGCTGCAGGAACGCCAGCGTCTAAGGCGGCGCGAACATCGGAAAGATGCGTTGATAAAAACAAATTGGCATTGAGAGGTTTTAAATACCGCCATGGCGATTGACCGCGTGTGAAGCTGCCACGTTGAATCGACAAGCCATAGTGCTGCGCTGATCTAAACACACGCATGCCCGACACAGGATCGTTGCGAGACAAAATAACCACCTCGACCCTTTGGGTTTTGGCATCGTTGAAGGCCAAGAGTTTTTTCACCAAAGAAAAAGCAACGCCTGGTTTGGCAGGCTCTTCAAGTCGCTCCAACTGCAGCTTCATGTAAGCACGGTCGTCGCTTTGCTCAAAGACCAAATTTTCTTCTTCAAAATCAAACAAGGCGCGCGATGAAATCGCTACCACCAATTGACCGTCTAGGCTGGCTGCCATGGGATGCTCCTTGTTATCGAACCCATTGATTCAGCTCCATGATGGGCATGAGCACGGCCAACACGATGAGCATGACCACACCGCCCATGGCCACAATGAGCAAGGGCTCCAAAATGGTGGCCAAGGCCAAGGCGCGGCGCTGCACATCGGCTGAAAGTTGTTGGGCTGCGCGTTGCAACATCAGCGGCAGTTGGCCCGTTTGTTCGCCCAAGCGCGCAAACATCGAAAGCAAGCTGGGGAAACGTTTTTTCTGACCCATGGCCATGGCCAAAGGGGCGCCTTCACGAACCAAGATCAAGGCGTCGAGCACATCTTCTCGCATGGCTTGATTGGAGAGCGTGTCGGCTGCCGACTGCATCGCCTTCAAGATGGGCACGCCAGCCGAAGTGAGCATGGCCAAGGTGCTGGCAAAGCGAGCCGTGTTGTAACCCGTAGCCAAGCGACCCACCATGGGCAAGCGCAACACGGCCGCATCAAAGCGCAAGCGCAAAGCATGCTGCTTCATGGCTTGGTGAAATCCTAGCCAACTCAGGAGCAGCGCAAGTGCCACGGTCCAACCGTGGTTGCGAACAAAATCACTGAGGGCCAGCATGGCCACTGTGAGTGCGGGCAGTTTTCTCTGACTGCCAGAAAACACTTGTGCCACTTGCGGCACCACGGTGCTGAGTAGGAAAATCACAATGAGCAAAGCAATCAGGCTCACGATGGCGGGGTACAAAGAGGCGCTTAGGAGTTTGGCTTTGAGTGTTTGCTGATCTTGCAAATCGTCGGCGAGTTGACCCAGCACTTCGCCTAAATTGCCACCTTGTTCGCCGGCGCTGATGACCGCTGTGTAAAGCGCTGAAAATTCTTTGGGGTGTTGCGACATGGCCTTGGCAAGGCCCAATCCCGCGTTCACTTCAGCGCGTAAGTTGGCCACCAAATGCGACTGCTTTTCTGATTCGGCTTCATCGCTTAAAGCGGCCAAGGCGCGCTCAAGTGGCAAACCGCTGCCGACCAAACTGGCCAATTGCCGAGTCCAAACGGCCAAAGCATTGGCAGAAAAACATTTGCCCGAGCCGATGTTGGTTTGCCAAATACTTTTTTTGTCTGACTCGCTTTGCGCCAGCGCCTGCACGGCCAATGGCACCAAAGACTGGGCGCGCAATTGTCCGCGTGCAGCTTTGGCACTGTCGGCCTCGATCACACCCTTGCGCAGGACGCCATCGTTTTGCAGTGCTTCAAAAGAATAGGCTGGCATGAAACTGTTGTTTGAAAAGCGAAATTAACTCAACGGTCAAAGTAAAGCAGGCCCACTTGGGCATTGACCGAACTGTGCGGTCCAGAGAGTTTAGCCACGTTACCGACATCCTTGTTGACCCCAAGGGTGCTGTACCAAGCAAAGCGACGGCTTAGACTGTGTTTGTAGCTCAGGCCAGAGCCCACAGAACCTGTGCCCGTGGTCAGCCCTCCCGCTCCTTCGCGGTTGACACCAGCAGCAGTTCGCCAATGCTCTGCAGGCGCCCAAGTGAGGCCTGCATTGACGCTGAGCTCGCTGTGTTCTGACATGGGCCAGGCATAGGACACGCCCAAGCCTAAGGTGCTGCTATCGCCGCGGTTCAGAAGGTCTTGCGTCCATTCAATGCCGCCAGACCAACGGTCTGTGATGCGAATGTTGGTGAGAATGCGGCTGCGCAATGTTTTGCGGCCTGGCTCGAACACATCAAAGGCTTCGCCTGTTGTGAGGTTGTGAATTCGCAATGAAACTCCCAGGCTGACGTCGCGTTTCTCAACCCACTGGTAACTCAGGCTGGGTTCTTTGCGAAAGCTGTTGAAACGAAGCCATTCTTGACCATCGCCAATACCAACGCGCCAACGACCATAACGGATTCCGATGACAGGTCGCAGCTTCACACTTTGAGTGTCTTGGTTGATATCGTCTGCGCGCACCCTGAGGCCCAAGGTGTAGTTCCATCGAGCAGGCGCTTCCTCGGCGAGTGGTTCTGCTGGTGTTTCTTGTGCAAGGCATTGGCCGTGCAACGCACCCAAAGCGCACAGCAGGCTCATCAAGCAAACTTGAGATGAGGTGTGCTTGCGCAGAGGCTGCATGGCGTTGTCAATCTCGTGTCACACGAAGCAACTCTTCTGCGCGTGTGATGCCTAATTGCACCAGCCGTTCACCATCTTCTCGCATCAACACCATGCCGCCTGCCAGTGCACCCTCACGCAGAAGTGCTTCAGATTGCTTTGAATGAATTTGGGCGCGCAGCGCATCGTCGGTGACCATCAGCTCAAAGATACCTGTTCTACCCGCGTACCCAGTTTGGCCGCACTGTGAACAACCGCGGCCCTGGCATGCTGTACAAACTTTTCGAACCAGGCGTTGCGCCAAAACGCCCAACAGGGAGGAGCTCAACAAGAAAGGCTCAATGCCCATGTCTGTCAGTCGCGTCACGGCACTGACCGCATCATTGGTATGCAATGTGGCCAGCACCAAATGACCTGTCATGGAAGCTTGAATGGCAATTTGAGCGGTTTCAAAATCTCGAATTTCACCAATCATGATGACGTCGGGGTCTTGTCGCAAAATGGCGCGCAATGCCTTGGCGAAGGTCAAATCAATTTTCGAATTAACTTGTGTTTGCCCCACGCCTGCCAATTCATATTCGATGGGGTCTTCCACCGTCATGATGTTGCTGCCTGCAGCGTCCAAACTTTGCAATGCCGCATACAGCGTGGTGGTTTTGCCCGAGCCGGTAGGGCCAGTGACCAAAATCAAACCATGCGGTTGGGTGACCAATTGCTCGAAGCGTTTGAGGGTGGCACCTTGCATGCCGACTGATTCAAGACTCAATCGTGTTTCTGATTTATCGAGCAAGCGCAACACCGCACGCTCGCCGTGTGCACTGGGCAATGTGGAAACGCGAACATCGACCGCGCGCGAACCTAAACGCAAACTGATGCGGCCATCTTGCGGCAAGCGCTTCTCGGCAATGTCGAGTTCGGCCATGATTTTCAGGCGAGAAATAAGGGCTGCGTGCAACGCGCGATTGGGTTGAACCACTTCTCGCAAGTTGCCATCGACCCGAAAGCGCACACTCGAGTGCCGCTCATAAGGTTCAATGTGAATGTCGCTGGCGCCATCGCGAGCAGCTTGGGTGAGCAACGCATTGAGCATGCGAATGATGGGCGCATCGTCGCTGGTTTCTAGCAGGTCTTCCACAGCGGGAAGTTCTTGCATCATGCGTGACAAATCTGCGGCCGATTCCACCTCACTGACTACAGCAGCTGCACTGGATTCGCCGGGGCCGTATTGCGCCGTATAGGCTTTGCTGACTCGTTGCCTGAGATCTGATGTGTCTTCTCGTGCAATGTCCAAAGACAACTCTGCATGACCCCATTTGCGCATGACTTCAGAAATGGCATTGGACCCACTGTCTGGGCAAAGCCAAAGCGTGAGGCGAGTGCCATCGTCCTCCAACAAAAGTTGGTGGCTGCGTGCAAAGGCGTAGGGGAGCGGGTAGCGGTGTGCCATTAAGGTTTGCGCGTCGCTTCTGGTAAGACGGGTGAGCCAATGGCGGGCATGCCTGTTCCAGCGGTGGGTTGAACGTCCATTTGAACGCTGCGCATTTGCTCATAACGACTCAAGGACAGGTTCTCTGTGGCAGCGCCATCGCGCACCACCACGGGTCGCAAGAAGACCATCAGATTGGTTTTCTTGCGGCTTCGAGAATCGGCGCGAAACAGGTTGCCAAACAAAGGCACATCGCCCAAACCGGGCACACGCTCTTGGCTGTTGCCAAAGTCGTCTTGAAGCAAACCACCCAGAACCACGATGCCCCCGTCTTCCACCAAAACGCTGGACTCAATGGAGCGCTTGTTGGTAATGAGGCCTGTGGCGGAATTGATGGAAGCCGGATCAAGACGGCTGACCTCTTGGTAAATTTGCAATTTGACGGTGCCGTTTTCGCTGATCTGCGGTTTCACTCGCAGTGTCAGGCCCACATCTTTTCGTTCAATGGTTTGAAACGGATTGACCGAGCCTGCAGCGTTATTGTTGTTGGTGTACTGCCCTGTGACAAACGGCACGTTTTGGCCGATCACAATTTTGGCTTCTTCGTTGTCCAGCGTCAAAAGGTTGGGTGTTGAAAGCACATTGCCATCGCCGGTGGTTTGTAAAAAACGCGCCAAAAAGCCCAAGACGTAGGTGCCGTTGTTGTTGTGTGCTACACCAATGTTGAGGCCAGACGAAGGCGCCACAGTGCCACTGGCGCCTTGGGCAGCCAGTGAGATGAGGTTGGCGCCACCCACTCTGAAGTTGGTACCTAAGAGGCCAATGTTGGTGTCGCCTTTGCCACCCAAAGGCCCTTGCCACTGAACGCCAAACTCGGCGGCTTTTTCTGCACTGACTTCAGCGATCAAACTCTCGACAAAAACTTGCGCACGCCGAGCGTCAAGCTTGTCAATGACTGCGCGCAGTTGTCGGTATTGAGGTTCTGGTGCCGTGATGATGAGCGAGTTGGTGGAGGGATCGGCTTGAATTTGTCCGCCTGTTGAGGGTTGGCCGCCTGCGCTGTTGAAACTGGCGTTGGCACCCCCGCCCGCTGCGGCGTTATTGGCCGTGCTGGTGGTGTTGGTCATGCCAGTGGCCATGGCGCTGTTGGCGCCGCCCGCAGAACTGCCCTGTGCAGAGATGGCTGCACGCAAAGTGGCCGCCAATTTGGTTGAGTCGGCATTTTTCAAATAGACCACATGAATGTTGCCGCTGGCAGCGTTCGGACCTTTGTCTGTTGGCTGGTCGAGTTGTGCAATCAATGATCTGGCCAGCGTCATGCGGGCAGAGTTGGCGGCCCGCAAGATGAGCGAGTTGCTTCGCGCCTCGGCCATGACGGTGGTTTTAAATGTGGCATCGGTTTGGCCTGCCGCGGGTGCGGCACCACTGGCAGCACCCGAGTCAAGCAGGCGCTGCAAAATAGGAACCAGATCGGTGGCCAAAGCATTCTTAAGGGGAATGACTTCAACGCCAGTGGCGTTGGCCACATCGAGGGTGGCAATGATGCGTGCCAAACGTTGCAGGTTGTCGGCGTAATCGGTAATGACCAAGGCATTGGTGCCAGGGTTCACATTGAGGGTGTTGTTGGGGCTGATGAGGGGCCGCAGTATGGGCACCAAATTGTTGGCATTTTCGTGGTTCAGCTGAAAAATTTGTGTGACGATTTGACCATTTGAGGCTGGTACCGCGCCTGCAGATACACCGCCACTTTGCAACTTGGCATCTGCCTCAGGCACCACCAAATACAAACCTGCCGACTCGACCAAGGCAAAACTCTGCGTGCGCAATTGGGCTGCAAACAATCTGAGTGCTTGCGCAGGCGCCACAGGCACATTGCTGGTCAGGGTGATGGTGCCCTTGACGCGGGGGTCGACCACCACATTGTGGCCGGACAAGGTGGCCAAGGTTTTGGCCACCGCGTCAATCTCGGCATTGATGAAGTTCAATGTGACGAGCTCTTGAGATTTTTTGGCGGGTGAGTTGCCAGAATTGGCACTGGTTTTTTTGTTGGCTTGTGGGGCTTGCGCTGTGGCTTGAACAGCCCCCAACACGAAAGGCAGCGACATGCCCAGACAGATGGCCCAGCGCGGCATGCGCCTGCCCAATGTGAGGGTGATGAGTGAATGTGTTTGTGAAGCCATGGTGTTCAACCTAGTGAAAGCAAGCTGCGCGCCCCTTGGCGCCGTCCGATGATGTTCAGCAAATTTGACAAAGCTGCTGCGTGCTCAGGCACGGCAGAGGCTTCGCCCCGAAATTGAAGGCGGGTGCCTTGCCATTGACCTTGTCCGCTTAAAAGCAAACTGCCTGAATGCGTGGTCAAGGACAAGGAAGGCAAAGGGTTGGTGGCAGAAGCGCCCCCCAAATTGATTTGGTAAGTGCCCATGGGTTTGAGCGTGCTCAATTTGGACGACATGTTTTCTGCAGTGAGTCTGATGTCGCCTTGAAGCCAACTTGGCTGAGTTTGCAAATTGAACCGCAATTGTTTGGTTTCTAATTTGAGGGTGCCTTCAGGTTGAAGGGTGTTCCAAGGCGCGCCCAAACCACTTAACAAATGTGCAGGCCATTGAGATTGATGGTCGTCTACTTGCAATTGCCACACTTGAAGACGCTCAGGGGCTTGCAATGAAAGCCGCGCGGCTTGGGTCATGCAGCAAAGTGCGTTTAAATTGAAATTGAATTGAGGGCGATTCGAAGCATCAAGAGACATGCCCGTTTGCCAGTTGATGCGTCCTGGCAATGCCAAGGCATCGCGACTGCCTTCACCCCCTGTTAAAACCAATTTCCCTGAGCCTTGCCAGACCGAACCCTTCACCTCTTGAAGCTGCACTTGGCCAAGGGTTGCCTTGAGCAAAGCTTGCGCAAGCCATTGCGCTGGCAAATGAATGAGCAATGCCGTCAAGCCGCCCATGACGGCACCGACCACGGCCCAAGACCAGCCTCTTTGACTGAATGGCAAGCGCACCTTGTCTTTGGCGTTGACGCCAAGTTTCAAGCTGAAGGGTGATGGATTCACGCGCATCTTTATCCGCCCGGCAAACTCAAAATAAGCGCGCCGCGCCAAAGTTCTTTGCTGTCTTTGTTGGCCGATCCAGAAGCCGAGAATTTTTGAAGATGCGCTTCAATGGGCATCGCTTGTGACTGAATCCTTGCCAATGCCACAAACTGCGCCAGTGAATCGGCAGACACACCGCTCACTGTGAGGGTGGCGCGCGTGCCTTCGATGTTAAGCCTGGCGCCGTTGCCCAAAACTTCAGAGGCTGCTTTTTGCAAAAGGCTGACGGCCTCATTGGGTTTGATGCGCGGCGATTTTTGCAAAGTTTGGGCTTGCGCTTGCATGGCCTTTAATTGCTGAGTTTGCGCATCGAGTTGCGACAATTGAAGCGGCACTTCGCGCAAAGTTTTTAATGCGGGTGCCAAGTTCCATGTCCAAAGCATGAGCGCCAAAAAGACAGCGGACAAGACCAAAAGGCGTTGGCGATCTTTATCGGGAAGCGCTTGAAAGATGTTGAAAAATTTCATGCTCAAAACCCTGCCTTCATGCCCACGATGCGCCATTGCGCACCACTGGGTTGGGCGTCTAAACCTTGGTTGCGAAGGGCCTTGGCAAACTCGCTGTTTTGCGCTTCAGTCAATTGCAAGCCTTGCAGCCGAGTTTCGCCATTGCCTTGCACTTGATAGTCAAGGTTAGAAATACTTTGGCCCGCAGGCAAGGCCGCGCCTACTGCTTGCAGCACCCACTCAAAATCGCGTGCTGATACGGCACCTGAGTTGCGTTGTAAGCGTTCGAGTTCTTTGGCCATTTGCAGTGGTGCATCGACCACCGTGACATGGGGGAAACTTTGTGTGAGGATGGATTTTTGTAAATCTTTTTGCAACTTGACTTGGGCATTGAGTTGCCATGCAGCCACGTTCAGACCCACACATTGTGCAAGCACCAACAAAGCCAAGCTCCAACGCGCAGGTTTCCATGCCTCACCCTTGGCAAAAGTTTGCCAGAGGCGATTGGCTTTTTGAAGCCAGCGTGCAGAGCCATGTGCTGCAAATTCAAACTGCGCCAAGTCCCAATTGCTTGCGCCGGCTTTTGCATAGCGTTGCACGGCAGTGACCACTTCGATGCGCCATGTGCTGAAACGCTCCGAAATAGGAGCTTGATGGTGTGATTGCAATTGGCGCAAAGCATTTTGCGCAAGATCGGCCACGGCCGGATCGGCCTGTATGACGACTCTTGCGGGAATGTCTTGCACATTGGCCAAAGACTGAAGTTGCTCGATCCAATATTTCAAGCCTGCAACAAGCGGTAAGCGCCACGCGCCTTGAGCGTTGTTCACCCAAAGCCAAGCGTCTTCTGGCGTGCCGCTGATCCAAGCCGAGACCTCGCCCTTGATGGTGCTGGGGGCCCACTCTGGCACGATGCGGTGCACCACATGGCCCATGGCTTGTAGCTGCGACAAGTGCTGCTTGAGCCAAGCCTTGTTGCAAGCGGCCACCCAGCCTGGCGAGTTGGCCTCCCAATCAGCTTGCATGGACAAATGCATGGCCTCGGGTTCATCGAGCAAGGGCTCTTCCATCAAGCTCTGCAACGCAGCGCTTAAGCGACTGGCTTGCTTTTGAATTCCTGCGGGCAAGCTGACGCGTTGCCAAGACAGCGCCGCAGCTGGCACGATGGCCCAAATTTCTTTGTCGCGCGCGCCAGCCTCTTGAGTCGGCAAGACTGCTTGGAAATAGGATGTGCCGTTTTCAGAGTGAAGCGGCAGGGTGAAAATGAGTGTGCTCATGGCTGGCTTGATTGTAGAAGCGACTCGCGGTTTGAGGGCGGGAGTATTCCCGCAATTTTTTGCCGCCACACAAATGTCACATTGCCAGTGTCTCGCAAGATCAAGGCGGTTTCCTCTTGGGTTCGGTCTTCCATGCGCAAGCGCCCCCATACTTCAAAAAATCGCGTACCCACTGTGTGCCAACGCGCTTCAAGGGTTTTGCCGCCCAAAGCCTTGCTGGCGTCGGCTAAGTTGCTGAAGTGCGCACGTGTGCGTTGTTGCACAAATTGCTGTGCAGCGGCCAGATCAAGGCCGGGTACAGTGGCGTAAATCACTTCTGCACTGGCTGTGTTCAGATTAACGGGCGTGACCTCTGGCAAGATGGTGACATAGGGTGATATGCGCTGCACGGTGTCTGCGCTCAGTCCGAGCCATTGCAATTGGGTAATTTGCTGTGGCAGCAGGGAGGCGCCACTTGCCATGCCCTGTGAGGCCTGACCCATTGCGGGGTTTGACACGCGAGCCGATTGAGCCGCTGCCCGCCATGCCGAGGCCAAGCTTTCTAGCTCGGCGCGGGGCAAATCCAAAACATTGAAAAGCCGGACAAGGGCCAGTTGCATGGGCTCGTTCATTTTGGGGTTGACTTTGCCGTCGCTGGCCTCCAACCAATTGGTCAAATTGATGCGGCTTTGTGCGTCGGTGATTTGGCCCGACAAAAAGACTTC
>Ga0214921_10001039_pt1 | contig 48567 bp, 54 predicted proteins | sample LL1505_MetaG_FD_177992 | JGI IMG/M metagenome (GOLD analysis project Ga0214921, IMG submission 177992) | Freshwater microbial communities from Lake Lanier, Atlanta, Georgia, United States - LL-1505 | ecosystem: Environmental > Aquatic > Freshwater > Lake | place: USA: Georgia | collected... | reverse complement strand
GCATCGACCGCAGCACAGTTTTCTCAATCGATCGACAGGAGACACAAATGCCTTACGTCAGCTTCAGTCCCCCAGAAGCTCCCACACCGCCGCCAAACACCTGGTCAAACATCAAGGTCCATAGCAACGGCCACTTTTATGTGGCAGGAATCGTTGGCACCGGAGACAGCATGTACGAGCAGGCCAAATCGGTGTTTCTTATTATCCAGGCACTCATCGAGGCTGCAGGCGGCGTGATGGACGACATCATGACCATGCAGATTTTCGTGACCCGTCTCGATGAAAACACCGAAGTCTGGCGGGCTCGCAGGGAGTTCTTTTCAGGCGAGTTTCCCTGCTCAACCTTGATTGAAGCAGCACGTGTGGGCTCACCCAAAGTCTATCCGCCCGCACGCGTTGAAATCAATTGCAGCGGATACCTAGGCGGCAGTCGCTAAAGTCATCGGCGGTGACAGCTTGATCACGATTCCCCAAACAGGTCATCAAATCTCATGGCATCGAGGCAATGATCTACGATTTTTGTGGCTCCGCAGCGGTTCAGGGAAGCTTTCATCGCAAACGTCAGCTCGCCTGCACTGACAGTGCCGCAGCCAGGACAAAGGGTGACTACGCGCTGTTGATCTGCGCCGATGGCGCGCGCCACGCCAAGCATGGCGGGCCGGCTGCCAAGCTCACGGTTGAGTTCTTATCGGATCGACTTCTCGAGGTCGCTGAACGCGCGCTGGGCAAAGGCTCGCCAGCGATCATGACCGATGTCATCATCAACACGCTTATCGCTGCGCGACGGCATCTCGAACATGCTTTTCCCGATGCGAGCAGCGATACACTGCACTGCACACTCGTGGCCTGTTTGCTCGGGCCGAACCATCTTTGCATGATTCATTTGGGCGACGGCTTTGCTTGCGCAGTCCAAGACCGCGACGCGAACTACCAGTTTGTCAGTTCGGAACCGGAAAATGCTGATGACCTCAGCACAAGCTTTTACCTTGCTGAACTAAGCTGGTTTAAACACCTGAGAGTTTCGATTCTCGAGGGACGCTTTATCTTCGCTGCCTGCATGACTGACGGCGCCCAGGCCTTGTTTGAAGAGGAACGCGGCTTTGCGATGCGCAAGCTGCTTGAAATCGCGAGTCCGAGCGAGCCTGAAGGCAGCCAGCTCGCCGCCTATCTTGATACCGCGCTTGCAAGGCTGATGTCCGATGACGACAAAGCCCTTTGCATGCTGCGCAGACCTCAAGCCGATGATTACCTCGAGCACCTTGTGAAGACCAAGCGCGCACTGATTGCCTACCCAAGTGCCGCAGCCCTGCAACATGCCGCTCAACGCGTGTCAGCGCGACCAGCATTTCGCCTGCTCACCGCTGGCATGGTGAAGGCACTGAGGCAAAGGCTTGGCACCGGCACCTCGAATCGGCTTGGTTGGTATGGATTGACACTCCTTATCTGCTGCGCTGCCCTATTCAGTTTCTTTATCAGTCAGCAGCCGCAAGAAACCGAACAGCTTCGCGCAATCAAGCAACTGCTTGAGCAAAGCAAAAAGCAAGGTCAAAACCCTTAAATGCAGCTTGGCTTGCGTCGGCCCATGAACTCCGGATGCCAGCCCCGATCGTAAAGGCTCTCACAAGCCCGCAGCTTGTGAATCACAAAAGACCTTGGCCGTGAAGCACCTGGACAATATATCGTTCTTCTTTAGATAACTTAATGAGTATTCGTGAGGAGGTAATCTGAAAGGCCTTAGCCTTGCGCTCAAGCATGATGATTTCGATGAGCCTAAGGCTTATGATGTATCACTAGATCAAAAAGGAGACATTGCATCATGAGCCGATCGCTAAACGTTCCCCCTCGGAAGATGATTGACAGCCGAGCACGCAGGCTGTGGGTGCAGTCTGGCCTGGTTACCGGCCTCGCCGCTACGCTCCCAGGCCTTGCCTTGGCGCAATCGGCCTTTCCCAATCGCCCGCTAAAAATGATCGTACCCTGGACCCCCGGTCAGGCAACCGATCTTGTCGGACGCATCGCAGCCCAGGAGATCAGCAAAGTCCTCGGTCAGCCGGTTGTGGTTGACAACAAGGCCGGCGCTGGCGGCATTATTGGTACCGATGCAGTCGCTAAAGCCGCGGCCGATGGCTACACTTTGCTCGCAGCCTCAAGCGGTCCGGTTTCGATTGCGCCATTGCTTCAGAAAGTGCCCTTCGATCCAGAAAAGGATCTGACGCCGGTCGCACTGATGGGTGTTGCACCTTTTGTGCTGGTAACAGCTCCCGATTTTCCGGCCAAGGACATTCGTGACTTTGTCGCCCGCCTTAAGGCAGCCCCAGGCAAGTACAGCTTCGCATCCTCTGGAACCGGTGCAACCGCTCACCTGTTTGCGGAAGCCTTTAACGCAGCAACCGGCATTCAGGCGCTCCATGTTCCCTACAAAGGAAGCGTTCCAGCGATTGCTGATGTGATGACTGGCCAGGTGAATTACTGCATTGAAACCGCCGCATCGACCATGCCTCTTATCCGCGCGGGCAAGCTCAAGGCCTATGGACTCTCGATCGGCAGAGAGACCCCTCTGGTGCCGGGCGTTGCGCCCTTTGCAAGCGCACTGGGCTTGACCGGATTCGACATGGGGGCGTGGATCGGGGTGATGCTTCCGGGCGGAACGCCCAAATCGATTGTCGAGCAAATGGCCGCGATCATCGAAAAGTCAATGCAAAACCCGGAGGTGAAGAAAACCTTCGCGACGATCTCTGTCGAGCCTGAGTTCAAAGGGCCAGCCGAGCTTGCAGCCTATATGAAAGCCTATAGTGCCAAGATGTCCGACGTCATCAAGCGCAATCAAATCAAAGTCAGCTAAGAGTCCTTCCATGAAAACACCCGATTCCAAACTTCGCCGCGCACTGATCCAGCTTCCAGTGCAATGGGGCACACTCGCCGGACTGGGTGCCATGGGCTTAGGCGCTGCGCATGCGCAAGCAACCTACCCCAGCAAACCGATTCGCATGCTTGTTGGGTATACGCCTGGGGGTTTTACCGACAACATGGCCCGAACCATTGGCGAGCCGCTTGCCAAAGCGCTCGGACAGCCGGTGTTGTTCGACTACAAGCCTGGTGCCAACAGCATGATTGCGGTGGATATGGTGGCAAAAGCCGCACCCGACGGCTACACCTTAACGACCGTGATTGCAGCACATGCGGCTAACCCATCGCTTTACGGCAAAATGACTTTCAACGCCGCAACAGACCTCACTCCCGTTATTGTGACCGGGGTTGCGCCATTAATCCTGAGCGCAAACATAGCCACGCCCTTTAGCACAGCGGCCGAACTGATCGCTTACGCAAAAGCCAATCCCGGGAAGCTGAACTACGGCTCTTCGGGAAAAGGCGCGGCTGCGCACCTGGCGATGGAGCAATTCATGGCAAACCATGGGATCTCAATGCAACATGTGCCCTACAAAGGCACGCAACCGGCATTGACCGATCTGATTGGTGGAGCGATCCAGCTTATGTTCGATGTGCCGCTGGCGATGGTCCCGCATGGTAAGGCCGGCAAGATCAAGCTGATCGGCATGGCCAGCGATCAACGTTTACCCGGTTACCCGGATGTGCCGACGTTCAAAGAGCAAGGCACCGCCTTCATTGCAAACACCTGGGCTATGGTCCTGGCCCCGGCAAAAACGCCCCCGGAGATTTTGCGAAAACTCAATAGTGAAGCTAACCGCATCCTGGCAACGCCCTCGGTCCGAGAGAAACTGCAAAGTACCGGGGTCGTGCCTGGCGGCGGGACCCTGGACGATGCTGCAAGGTTTCTCAACGAGGAATTCGAGCGAAACGCCAAGGTGGTAAAAGGCGCCAATATCAGGCTTGATTAATCAAGGGTTGATCGTTGATAGCAACTCGTACTGCACGACCAAGTTGCGAACGCCGTGGGCATGATCTTCCTTGAATACATTGGCTTTGCACCATGCCCCGACCGTATCGATATGGACTTTGGTAACCATCGGGCGAACGCTCCAGGATACCTGAAGCGGTGACCCCTGTTCGTTGTAGGCAGGTCCTGTGGTCGATCCACCGTATTGCACCGGTTTACCGGTGTCGGCTGGAATGTTCAGTGCCTGATGAAAGCCTGCTTTTACACCGTGCTTGGCAAGCTCGCGAAAATCTTTTGCTTTCGGATCGTTGACCAGGACCATCACCTGAGCCTCAACCCTCAGCTGAGGGTTTTTAATCGAGTCGTTCAGACAGGCGCCAAGGCTCGGCCCCGGATCGACGCGCGCCGATGAGTAGACATAGTGCACTTCAATGGTATCGCCTGGATACAAAGCCCCGTGTTGGCTCGAGCAGGCCTCAGTCGCAGGTTTTGCCAACTCTTCAGCGCTGAGCTGACCGGTGTATTTGTAGCCGGTGCCGTAGCCTTTTCCATCGCCATTGCCAGCATACTTGGTGAACTGACCGCCCTTATGCTCAGCATTTTTGTGAAAATGAATATTGCAAAGATTCATCTCGCTGCTTTTCGGTGCCGTTCCGAATGCGACGAGATTGCGACCAAACAAGGCGTCGATATCGCGCGGTGATTGCGGCCCAAAGCCCTTGCCGGCTGTGTTTTTGCTCAGCGCATCGTGCTGCGTCTTGATCACCTGGTCGGAGACCATGCTGTGCGATGCGTCGCCCTGGGTCGCTGCCAGTGAAGTCGCAGGTAGTGAACCGCCGATAACGACAAGAGAGGCCAACGCAACAGCGGTTCGGCTACTCCCCCGCGAGGAAACTGACGCTAAACGGCCTGCGGCCAAAGATAGTGATTCAAACGCTGTTTCAACAAGACGCTGCATTGCGAGGCTCCCGTGGAGATGGATGAAGTCGAAAACTTGGCCCTAATGCGATCAGGTCCTTAGGAAATTTAGTTCTCCGAACTATAGCGCATTTTTGCTTTGATCGTCGCCTGATGGGTTCGATTTCCCATAGAGGCGCTCGGCTTCGATCGCCCAGTTCAAATCACGCTTGCTTAGACCCGCAACATCATGCGAGTGCAGCTCAATCACAAGGTGGCTGCCGTCTTGTTGCCAGCACGGATGGTGATCATGATGCTCGGAGTACAAGGCCATCTGCGTCATGAATGCAAAACAGCTTCGGAAGTTTCCAAAGCTGTAGCGGCGCTCGATGCAGGCCTTTTCATCGACGAGTCGCCAGCCGTTGGGCCCGATGAGCGCATCGTCTAATGCCTGATTGAGTTGGATCATGAATGCTTCGGGATCGATCGTTTGCATGGCTATTTACCGCCGACTGATCGTGGAAGAGGGCGAGGGCAAAGGCTGAGCCCAGACCTGCTCGAGCTTGAGCCGTTCTTTACGAACCTTGGTTGCGTAACCCTGATCATGGGCCATTCTTGCGGCACCCACATAGTGCTTCAGCGCAAGGTCAACTGATCCGTGGCGGCTTAGATGTTCCTGAAGAATCTGGGCCCCGATTCGAATATTCGCGCCGAAATCAAAAGCGGCGGCTGACCCGCCAAAAGGGTCGAAACGGGCCGAATGCACCGCGGTGTGCACTTGCATGAGTCCTTTCGCGCCCTTGCTACTTTGCGCCATCGGATCAAATCGCGATTCCACAGCGATGATGGCAAGGAGCAGCAAGGGATCGATATGTAACTGTTTTCCAACGATCACCGCCTCTTGGACCACTGCACGCGCAACGCCCGGCTTTGAGCTGAATTGTTCAACGATATAGTCCACGAGACGTTCTCGTTGCGAACCATCCAGCGGCCTCACAGCCTTATTCGCGGGGAACTGTTGACCCGAATGGGCGTGCGGCCGAAAACGCAGCGTCGTTGCGCCGCTAATGGCTGCCTCAGCGAGATCGACTGATTGAGCAAACTGTACCGAAGCAGGAACCCCCTGCCCTGGCGATTGAAGCCTTGGTTCCTGCGCGAAGGCAGCATCGCCCGGCACCGCAAGATCGCGGTCTTCGCGCAAAGACTGGATGTCTGAAGCCTGAATGAAGCCTTGCCGCACAGCCTCGTCCTCCATCCAGGGACCCAGCAAGGCAGCAGCCATCGCAACCGTGAGCACCGGAATCGCTCGCCAGTACCACCTTGTCTCAATCTTCGGAAGATGGATCCGATGAGCAAGCGAGCGCAAGCGAAAACCTCTGGGCTTTTTCGCCGAAGCAGTAGTCTGCGACGCTTGAACTCGCTCAATCTCAGCGATCGCATCCTGAACACGGCCTAAGGTCAAGGAATCCATCTTGAGCTTTGTTGGCTCTGTCATCAGGCGCTGATAGATCTGCAATGCCGCCTGATGCTGCTGCATCATCGCCAAGGCGCGGGCGCGGCCGAGATGCGCAGCCAGATAATCGGGATCAAAATTCAGCGCGCGTTCAAAGGTCAGCAGCGCTTCGGCCTGAATCCCGAGATCAAGCAAGGCATCGCCCCGATGCGCATAGGCCCGGGCGTAGTCATAACCCGAAACCGGCCTGCGCATGAACTGCTCGACCGGCGTCTTAGCGGCGCGATGCGATCGCGTCGATCGCGTTTGAAGCGACTTCGCTTGCAAGCCCATGATTCCTTTTGCGCTTAACGGACTGTGGAATCTACTGAAGGCGATCCGACGTGTCAGACAAAACGTAGTTGAAATTCGACAAACGGACGTTTTCGATCGCTATTCGGCAAACGATTAGCAAAACTTATGGCGTTAATCCTACAAATTTGGATCAAGGCCTAAACATTTTTTTGTTAAGCATTTTTTTAAATCTCTCCGTATACCCCCTCATGAACGACTTCACGGATGCGTTGATGATCGCGCTGCGATCGGGGCAGGAGGATCCCACGGCTAACCAGTTAGGCGTGCGGATGAAAGCACTGATTGCCGAGCTTTCAAACCCCGGCGTTGCAAAAACGCAGCGGGCAAGGCTGAACCGTGAGCTGGCGCAGGTTCGTGAGGCCTACCGCAAAAACCTCGTAAATCGTTGAACACAAGCGCGCAACCGCGATCCTGTCCCGAGCTCCTTGGCCTTCGGACCGTGCTTGGTGCTGTACATGCCGACGATGCCATTCATTTTATGGCGATGTGGCAAGACCCAAGCTTTGCCAAAGACGCAGGCATTGAAGCAACGAACAACCTGCATAGCCTCAGACAATCGCTCGAGCGTTTTGCGCTGCTGAACGCTTCAGGCTTGTTCTACAAGTGGAGCATTCGGCTTCGAGATCAGGCGACCTTTGTCGGCGAGATCGAAGCCTACCCCTTGAAGCCTCAAACCAGTCCTTGGATCGAATGGGGGGTTGGCTACAGCCTGATGCGCAGCTTTTGGGGCCGGGGCTTGATGCGAGAGTCGCTGCAATGCGTGTTGACTCATTTGTTCAGCGAAAACCTTGCGCAAAGGGTTCGGGCCGATGTGGGTTTGGACAACCTACGTTCGCAATCGTTATTAAGAAGTTTGAACTTTCGGCTTGAAGGTCTGCAAGAGTCGAAGAATCTGATCGATGGCCAAGCGGTTGATATGCAGCTTTGGGCGATGTCGCGGCAACGATTTCTCAATCAGACCAACAGAGAATGTTGACGATGCAATCGGCATCGCCTGCGCTTACTTGCCGCCGGGCACCTTGCCTTCGACGCCCTTGACAAAGAAGTTGATCCCGCCTTTCCAGGCATCTTCAGCCACTTCATTTTTGCCAAGCACGAGTTTTCCGCTGTTATCGGTCAATGGCCCCTTGAAGACTGAAAAACTGCCATCTTTCAGTCCGGCTTTCAGTGCGTCGATCTTTTTTCGAACATCTTCGGGAACCGCGTCATTAATCTTGATTAAATCGTTCATCCCTTCGCGGGTTCCCCACTTGGTGACCTCAGTTTTCCAGGTGTTGTTCAACACATCGTTCACCGCTTTTTCGTAGTACGGGGCCCAAGTCAGAACAGCCGATGCAAGATGCGCTTTGGGAGCAAAGGCACTCATATCACTGTCCCATCCGAAGGCAAACTTCCCGTTCTTCTCCGCGATTTGCAAAACCGCGGCCGAGTCGGTGTTCTGGAGCAAGACATCGGCCTTTTGATTGATCAAGGATTGCGCGGCATCGGCCTCCTTGCGCGGATCAAACCAGCTGTTGACCCAAACGACTTTGGTGCGAACTTTCGGATTGACGCTTTGTGCACCCAAGGTATAGGCATTGACGTTTCGCAAGACTTCGGGGATCGGAAATGACCCGACAAATCCTAGAACGTTAGACTTTGTCATCTTGCCTGCGATCACACCGCAAAGAAATGCATCCTCATAAAAGCGGCCTTCATACACGCGCAAGTTCTCGGTTGTTTTGTAGCCTGTCGCATGCTCAAACTTCACATCAGGGTGATCCTTCGCAACCCTTTCCATCGCATCACCATAGCCAAACGATGTCGCAAAAATCAGCTTGTGACCCTGTGCGACAAGCTCACGAATCACACGCTCAGCGTCTGCACCCTCGGGGACCTTCTCGACCGCGCTGGTCTTGATCCTGTCGCCGAATTTTTCGTCAAGGGCCTTGCGCGCAGTGTCATGCGCAAAAGTCCAGCCGGAGTCGCCCACAGGTCCGACATAAATGAAGCCAACCTTAAGCGGCTCCGGCTTTGAAGTCTCGGCTTTGCTTGCTTCATTTCCTGACTCTTTAGCCTCCTCCTTCTTGCCGCAAGCAAGCATGAGGGTGCTGACAGATAGGGCAGTGGCCGCAAATCCTGCGCACATCCACAAACGCTTGGACGAGGACTTCATGACAACTCCTTCGGGGTGACCTATATTGCAAAAGGACTACAAGACAGAACAGATTTTGATCATGCCATGACGCAGCGCGCTATCCGGGATGCGATGCTTTGCCCACAGACGCGGCTCAGCGGATGGCTAAGCGCTGAATCGTTGGTTGTTGTTTTCGTACAAAGTTTTAGGGGCTGCACGGTTGACAGCCAAAGTCTGGAACCCACCCAGACCGAAGCAGTGGTCTGCGATCACGGCTGCAGAATTTAGCGTTCCAAAAATAGCAGCAAGCCTATCGCTTCAAGCCTTGGAAGGATCAAGGCTAGTCGAGTCGAAGGCCTAGTGTCTTGATCACTTTTCCATAGCGATCCAGTTCGCTGCGCATCATCGCAAGGAATTGCTCGGGCGAATTGCTGACCGGATCCGCGCCGTTGCGCTCCATCAGGTTCTTGAAGTCATCCGTAGCCACAATCTCAACCAGAACCTTATTAAGCCGATCAATGATGGGCCTGGGTGTGCCAGCGGGAGCGAAAACTCCGAGCCAAAGACTCGCTTCAAAGCCGGGATAACCGAGTTCGGCAACCGTGGGCACATCGGGTAAGGCGGGAGAACGCGTGGCGGTACCAACCGCAAGCGCACGGAGTTTGCCGGCTTTTGCGCTTTGCAAAAGCGCCGGCATCGAACCGAAAAGGGCCTGCACTTCGTTGCCGATGACTGCGAGATCGGCCTGGGCGTTGCCTTTGTAGGGCACGTGTTGCAAATCAATTCCGGCCGCGGCTTTGAGCATTTCCATCGACAAATGGGTGGTGGATCCGTTACCGGCCGACGCAAAATTCATTTTGCCCGGCTCCCGCTTGGCAAGCGCTACAAAGTCTTTGAGATTTTGAGCCTCCACTTTCGGATTGATCACCAGCAGATAAGGCGTGACCGCCACAAGTGAAATTGGCGCAAAGCTTCGAACCGGATCGTAAGCGAGCTTGCTGTAAGCACCGGGTGCGACCGCATGGGTACTGGTGGTGCCGATGGTGAGGGTGTAGCCATCCGCTGCTGCCTTCGATGCGGCGTCTGCGCCAATCGTCCCTCCGGCACCTGCTCGATTTTCGACGATGACTTTCTGGCCGAGGCGATCACTCAGTTTCGTCGCAACCACGCGACCGATGATGTCCGTGGAGCCACCCGGCGGAAAACCGATGATCATACGAATCGGTTTGCTCGGGTAATCGCCCTGGGCCTGCGCCGAGCCAAGACCCCAAAGAGCCTGCGGCAACAGCAAAGCAATGCCGATCAGAACCCGTCTGGCTGCACGAATTCGCTCATTCGCTGATGACCTGGCCAGAGTTACAGCGCAAGGCGCTGCGTTTTCGCAGCCAAACATTGTGCTACTTGCTTTCATTGTGCTGCTTGCTTTCACGGCGAGAGTTTGCATCGGATGTTCCTTGTTCGGTACGCGAAGCTTTGAATGCCTGACTTTGGACGCCCTGAGTTTACGCGCAGATGAACTGAAGTTTTGAGCGGGCATCGACTTCAGGAAAGCTAAGGTCCAAAGCGAATGCGAGCGACGCCGTCCGTTCGGCACTTGCGGCCGCCAGCGAGGCATCGGCTCGCTTCGTGTTGCGAGGCCTAAACAATTTGCCGCTAACTTCCGCCGACTTTCAGCGCCGTTAACCTCAACATGGACGATTTCACTGATGCACTGATGGTTGCGCTTCATTCGGGCGCAGACGACCCGGACCGCGGGGCACTAGGCTTGCGCATGAAGGCATTGGTGGCCGAGTTGACGGACCAAAAGGCTAGCAAAACCAAGCAAGCAGCAGCCAGTAAGGAACTTGCAAAAGTCAGAGAAGCCTACCGGCAACGCTTGCTTGCCTCCTGAATCCAGCACAAAGCGCAATGTTTGATTTGATTGTCGTGGGCGGAGGCTCTGGCGGTGTTCGCGCCGCGCGAATCGCCGCGCAATACGGTGCAAGCGTTGCACTTATCGAATCGTATCGGCTCGGTGGCACCTGTGTAATTCGCGGCTGTGTTCCGAAAAAGCTCATGGTCTACGCCAGCCGGTTCGCATCCGAATTTGAAGCGGCCAAGGGTTTTGGCTGGACGGTCGGAGAAAACCACTTCGACTGGGGCCTTTTGAAGGTAAACCGAGATGCCGAGGTAGCGCGCCTCGAGGCAATTTACCGAAGAAATCTTGAAAATGCCGGCGTTGTGATCCATCAAGGCCATGCGCGCATAATTGATCAATCCACGGTTGCGATTGATAGCGCTACGACCTTGCAAGGTAAAACCATCCTGATTGCAACAGGCGCGCAAGCTGTGAATGACTTAAGCGTTCAAGGTTACGAACTTTGTATCGATTCGAATGCGTTCTTCGAGATGGAGAGACAGCCCCGCAGGGTGCTTGTTCACGGTGCAGGCTATATTGCGCTGGAGTTAGCCTCGGTGTTCAGGCATCTTGGAACCGAGGTGCAGGTGGTCTATCGAGGCGAAAAAGTACTGCGCGGCTTTGATGACGAACTGCGCACTCATCTTGAGAGCGAACTCAGGCTCACTGGACTCAAACTGATGCCCGATACTGGAATCTCGCAGATACGCAAAGATTCGGACAGTTTGCGCGTCGAATTGTCAAACGGTGATGCATCGGAAGTTGATTGCGTGCTCAAGGCAATTGGGCGCAAGCCAAACACTGATGGGCTTGGTTTGGAAACTATCGGTATCACCTTGGACCGCCATGGCGCAATCCCGGTCAACACCTACTCACAAACCGTGATTCCAAACATTTACGCCGTCGGTGATGTCACCAATCGCGTCAATTTGACGCCGATGGCAATCCGCGAGGGCCAGGCCTTTGCCGACACAGTCTTTGGCGGAAAGGACATTGTGGTTGATCACAACCTAGTCCCCACTGCGGTGTTCACCACACCTGAGATCGGCACCGTCGGCCTTACCGAGGAGCAGGCGCTTGCGCGTTACCCTGCCTTGGATGTGTACTCAACGCATTTCCGAACGATGAAAGCAACGCTTTCGGGTCAACCGAGTAAAACCTTCATGAAGCTGCTGGTCGATCGAGCCAGCGATCGGCTACTCGGCTTTCATGCCCTCGGCCCAGACACCGGCGAAATGGTGCAACTCATGGGTGTTGCCCTGCAAATGAAAGTCACTAAATCTGCGCTGGACGCAACGCTTGCGGTTCACCCCACGGCAGCAGAAGAACTTGTTACGATGCGCCAGCCGACAAGGCGATATGCATTGGCTTGACGGGCAGCGTGTGATTTCTCCGAGCGGTACAGGCTTTCACGAAGCGACCAGGAGTGGAAACTTCGGAAGGTGTAGCGTCTTAAGACTGCGCGTATACGTTCAAAGGTAATGATGTCTGTTCAGCTAGAGATGCTTCAAGCGCAGATTCTCGGTCTGCCTGTTCACGAGAGAGCTCGTTTGCTCGATCGGTTGATCGAAAGCCTTGATGCTGACCAAGCCCTGGAAGAGGCATGGGATGCGGTTGCAACTCAGCGTGAGCAGGAACTCGACTCAGGGCAAGCAAGCAGCGTCCCGCTTGAGGACGTTATTACGAGGCTCGAATCGCGCTTTGGGGTATGAAAGTCAGCCTTCACCCGGCTGCAGAAAATGATCTGATCGAGGCGGCTTCCTTTTACGAGCTTGAAGGGTCTGCGGCACTTGCAACTCGATTTATCGCTACGTTCAAGCGCGTCGCCACCCTACTGGCCGAGCAACCCAACATCGGTTTGCCGCGAACAAGAGGACGATGAAGCTTTCCGATGCATGCTTTCCCGTACAGCGTGATCTACCGAGCGGGAAGCAATGAAATGAGGATTCTTGTGATTCAACATAACAGTCGTCGACCAGGATTTGGCGATAAGCGATCCTAAGGCTGATACGCATCAAAGACGAATCAACACTTCCCACTGCGGCTAGCACCCAAGCACTGCTTGCGGCGCAACCCCTTCTGCTAACTGAAAAGCCCCACAGCCCTCTTGCTGGAAAGATAGATCGTAGCCTCAGTATCATGAGCCTCAGATGTTGGCGTGGCGCTTAACGATGGGTTGGGTGAATCACCCAACGCTCGAGTTGCCTGATCAGCAGAATCTGGCATCACTTCATTTGACGTCGCCTCGGCATCATCGGCCGCTTGCATGGCATCGCGTTCTTCTTGGGTGAGTGTTGCCGTTGGGCCTTCATCGAGCGCACTCATAAGTTACTCCCGTGCTAGTTGATGGAATTGCGCCAAGCTGCCATGCTTGGTCTACATGTACTCCCGCTTGTGGCCCGAGCAAGCGAGCTTTCCCCGAGAACTTAACGATCTGCAACCAAGACCATGCCGATAAATATCGATCAGTTGAGCATTGAAGAGCTCGTGGCGCTGAATCACCGTGTGATTGCGCGCATCAAATTGCTTGAACAACGCAGCACGATGAATTCCATGGTGAAGTTCAATGTGGGAAGCCGCGTAAGCTTTGATCCCGATGGCAGCATACGCACCGGCACGCTCATCAAGTTCAACCCCAAGACGGTTGTGGTACTCACCGACGATGGCCAGCGATGGAAAGTCTCACCGCACTTTTTGCGCCATCTTGTTGAAAACCAAGCGACAACCAAGGTAACGCCGATGCGCCGAGTCGATCGAGATCGGACTGACTAAGGCATTGGTGAGCGATTTAACTGCTGCGACCCCAGCGCCCGGGGAAGTCGGTAAAGGCGCCGTCTCCGCCGAGCTTCATGTGGTAAGTCATTTCAGCCTGCGGGTCCTTAAATCCATAGCCGCTTGCGTCGTAACAGAAGGTATAAGCATGGACCGTCTGCATCGATCAACTGGATCTTCTTGATGTTTGTCTTTGTCTTCAGGTGCTGCAGGACTTAAGCGGCGTCAAGGCGTGCAGCTTAACCGAGTCAGATTGTAGATTATGCATTCAAGATGTTATCTCAGAACTTATCGTACTTGTATCCGTTGAAGCATTGATCTCAGTTGTAGACCTTTTATTCGATGTAGCGCTTGTAGCGGCAACGATCAGCGCTGCCATCACAAGGACCAACCCCGCAGTCTCCATAAGCGCTGGCACATGGCCCAGCACCGGCCAAGCCATCAGCGCTGCCAAACCGGGCGCAAGCGCCGGAAAAACCGCGGCCCGCGAAGGACCAAGCAAAGACACCATCTTTGAATAGCTGTAAAGCGTTCCCGCCCCTTCGATGAGACCCTGTATCAACACTTCAACCCAAAAGACATAAGGGTCAGCCGCGAAAAGACTTGTCCCGCCCGTGTACCAAAAATACGCAGGGACGTAGCTGAGCAGTGCGCTGATCGAGATCACCGCTGTGGCCAGTAAAGGGTCGAGCCTGTGCTTGCGCAGCACAATGCCAAAACCTGCCCAAAGCGTTCCTGCCGCAAGAAACATGGCATCGCCCACTGAGGCGCGCAAGGTCAGGCTTGAGACTTCAACACACTAAGCGATGCCTTCACCGCCACATTCAACGCCGATGGCACTCAGACCGCCTACGAGCTGTTTGGCACAAGCAGCAACGACTATGGCACGGCCATCACCCAGGGCACTGATGGCGTCATCTACCTGGGTGGCTACACCAGCGGCAGCACCATGATGGGTCGTGGCAGCAACGGCGCCAACGACGCTTACATGCTACCCCAGAGCAATAAAGTCACGCTCACAAGCACCAGTCCGAACGCCGCGGCAAGCGTCTCACCGGATCTCTTCCAATTCACCAGCGGCAATTACACCGCCACCATCACGGGCGGCTTTGCCTACGGCGACCGTTTGGCCTTCCCCACGGGCTACAACACCCTAAGCATTGTCAACACCGACCCCACCGATGGGAACTCACTGTGCTCGCGGCAAAAGCGGCCCAGCAGCAAATCCAAGTCATCCTCACAGGTATTGCAACCACCGACGATACTGCAATCTCATCAATGCCAACCTTCTGGGCCGTCTTCGGTCCGCCAGGAGCTTGAACGGTCATTACACGTACATGGACAAGATCGTACGATGGAACCAAAGGCTCGACCATGCAAATTGCTGTTGAGCAGTCCGTAGCGGAGTATCCTGACTGTATGTACAATTTGAGTCGTGCGTGTCTCGTTCGATCCAGCAAAAGACGAGTGGAACATCCGTGTCCGCGGTTTTTCGTTCCTAGCGGCTGCAGACTTTGATTTCGAACACGCCCTGTATGCGGTCGATCATCGACGCGATTACGGCGAGACGCGCTACGTCGCCTTGGGAAGGCTGGGCGACCGACTTCATGTTCTGTGCTTTGTCGAGACTGATGACGGTATTCGCGTCGTCAGCTTTCGTAAAGCCAATGCTCGAGAGGTAAGACGTTATGAAAAAGCTAAAACCACTGACTAATTTGAAGGGAGAGGTTCGAGAGATATCCTCCGCCGATCTGAAGGGATTTCGAACGGCCGGAGAAATGCTCCCAGCTTCAGTTAGGCAAAAGGTTGGCGTCCGAGGATCTCAGAAGACACCAACCAAGGAGCGCATCACCATTAGGTTGTCACCTGAAGTTGTCGCGCGTTTCCGCGCAACAGGTAAAGGTTGGCAATCGCGCATGAACGCCGCGCTACAAGACTGGCTCAGAAAGCACAAGTCAGCGGCGTGAGTTAATTAAAGTCGCGCCCAACAGGCGAGCCGGCTCTTGACTATAGACGTTGGTGCAATGCCCCAACGCCATTAACTCACAGTCGAGATGTTCGTTTCTTCTTAGTGTCATCAACGCTTTGTGCCTGCATCAACTTAGCAAAGACAAGGTTTTTTTGAAGGCTTAAGGCTCTGGCCAGATCACGGCGTAAGGATCTTCTTGAAGCGTGATGTCGCTAGAAACTCCCCTTGAGCCTAGGTTTGCATACCATCGCATACCACCCGTTTGCCTACCGATTTGCATACCAGTATAGGCCGGAAGGGGGGAAATTTCAACGACCGGATTTGGTCGTAAAACTGAATTTTTTTTATTTTTCAGCTACTTACCGAACCTCGTAGAACGATCCAGAACATGTAGCTGGCGGAGACGGAGGGATTCGAACCCTCGATCCGGGTTTTGCCCAGATGCTCCCTTAGCAGGGGAGTGCCTTCGACCACTCGGCCACGTCTCCTAATCCCGGCACATTGTACTGTGTCAAACAGCCTGCTCCAACCCGAATGCCTTGTGAAGCGCCCGCACCGCCAGTTCCATGTACTTGTCTTCGATCACCACGGAAATCTTGATTTCGCTCGTTGAAATCATTTGAATGTTGATGCCTTCGGCAGACAAGGTCTTGAACATCAAACTGGCAATACCAACGTGCGAACGCATGCCAATACCGACCACGGAGACCTTTGCAATCTTTGAATCACCGAGGACATCTTTGGCGTGGACATCAGCCAGTACCCGCTCGCGCAGCACGGCAAGCGCGCGATCGTATTCATTGCGGTGCACAGTAAAAGAAAAGTCGGTTGATCCGTCCTGACTTTGATTCTGGATAATCATGTCAACATCAATATTGGCATCTGCAACCGGCCCAAGGATCGCGTAGGCAACACCGGGTCGATCAGGTACTCGGGTCAGGGTAATTTTTGCCTCGTCACGGTTAAATGCAATACCCGAGATGACTGCCTGTTCCATCGCTTCGTCTTCCTCAAAAGTAATCAGAGTCCCTGACTGGGTTTCCTCAGCAAGATCCATATCGGGCGGCGAAAGGCTTGACAACACGCGCGTCTTGACCTGGTACTTCCCGGCAAACTCCACCGACCGAATCTGCAAGACTTTGGAGCCAAGGCTCGCCATTTCGAGCATTTCTTCGAACGTTATACGATCTAAACGCCTGGCTTCCGTGACAATACGTGGATCTGTTGTGTAGACACCGTCCACATCGGTATAAATCAGACACTCATCGGCCTTCAATGCCGCTGCAACCGCGACTGCTGAGGTGTCGGAACCACCACGACCCAGGGTGGTGACATTGCCTCTTGAATCCACCCCCTGAAATCCGGTGATCACCACCACCCTACCTTCATCCAGGTCCGCGTTCACCTTATCGGTATCGATACCGGTAATCCTTGCCTTGGTATAAGCATCGTCGGTGCGGATCGGAACCTGCCAGCCAGCATAGCTGACTGCATCGACACCGATGGCCTTTAGCGCGATCGCCAATAAGCCCACCGATACTTGCTCACCGGTGCAAGCCAGCATATCGAGCTCGCGCGGGTCTGGCAGCGCGTGAATCTCTCTTGCCAGCCCGATGAGGCGATTGGTCTCACCTGACATCGCCGAAGGCACCACGACCAACCGATGGCCGGCTCGATGCCACTTCGCAACCCGGGTAGCTACATGTTTGATGCGTTCCACAGAACCCATCGAAGTGCCGCCATATTTATGAACGATCAAAGCCATCGCAATTGCACTGTCAGGTCAAAAACCCTCAATTATAAGCAAGCGCTCACCTTAAATCCTTGGCCCGGCAATGAGGCGATCGCCTAATCGTCTGAAGACAAAATCGCCATGTTTGAGGTGACCTTTTGCGGTTTTTGACACGAAGCACAGCTCATAAAGTGCATTCAGACGAGCCCTTGATGGTGCGCGAAGCGCAACCTGCCGCACCCAGTCGTGCAAAGCCTGGCGCTGCGCTGCTTCGGGCAGCTCGCTCAAAGAGCCAAGCTCCATGGTCGCGTTTGCTGCGGGGAAATCATCTGGCGCTTGGGCCAAATCGCGCATCAGGTCGACGACCCGGGCGCAAGATCCCGGTCGGATCGATTCAAGCAAAGGCATCAATTCCATGCGAATCCGGTTTCGCAAAAACCTGCGATCCAGATTGCTCGGATCGTCAATCCAGGATAGCCCCCACGCGATCGCCTGTTCATGCAGTAGCAACCGTGGAATCGTGAGCAGCGGGCGAATGCGGATCAGGCCGTTGCGCTTGGCTGCAAGCGGCATGCCGCGCAAACCATCGATACCGGTTCCGCGAATCAAATTGATGAAAAACGTCTCAGCCTGGTCGTCGGCGTGATGCGCCAGCAAGAGTTGCTCAAAGCCAAAGTCTTGCGCTAGCGCCTCGATTGCAGCGTAGCGCGCTTGCCTTGCCCAGGCTTCAACCCCATCAACAAACACAGCTGGCGCTTGCAAGCGGCAAACATGCAGCCTGACCGCCCATTGCGCACAAAGCCTTTCAACGGCGGTCTCGAAGGCATCTGCCTGCACTTGCAAGCCATGGTGCACATGGACCGCGTGCAGCAGCCTTTCCGGCCAAAGTTTTCGCATCGCAACCAGCAAGACCGAGGAGTCGAGTCCACCACTAACTGCAAGCAGACAGGGGCCAGGAAAGGCTGCAAGCGATTGAATCAAGGCCTGACGCAAGGGCCCGAGCATGGTCGTTCAGTCGACACCCGGCAGGTAAGCGATCGCTTGCGGAGCTACTATTGACCCGGCGATCACCGTCCGATCTCTTTAAATTTTGTCCAGGCCATGATGCGGGAATGACGTTGTTTGAGCAGGGCTTCGGTGCTGATAAGGCCATGCTGCCTGAGCGCCTCGGCAAGCGCACGCTTAAGTAGCTGTCCCATCGCAACAGGGTCACGATGCGCACCGCCCAAGGGCTCGTTGATGACCTTATCGACCAACCCCAGCGCCTTGAGGCGATGCGCCGTAATTCCAAGCGCCTCGGCAGCATCGGCCGCTCGCTCGGCTGTTTTCCATAAAATGGCAGCGCAGCCTTCTGGTGAAATCACGGAATAGACTGCGTATTGCAGCATCATCACAGTGTCGGCCACCGCAATGGCCAGCGCACCACCCGAGCCACCTTCACCAATCACCGTGGTGACAATAGGCACCTTGAGCTCAGCCATCGCAAAAAGGTTGCGGCCGATTGCTTCAGATTGCCCACGTTCTTCAGCGTCGATTCCAGGAAATGCGCCAGGGGTATCAACAAAGGTCAACACCGGCAGACCGAACTTTTCTGCGGTTCGCATCAATCGGAGTGCCTTGCGATAACCCTCGGGGCGTGGCATGCCGAAGTTACGATAGCCGCGCTCACGGGTATCGCGGCCTTTCTGATGGCCGATCACCATCACCGGTTGCCCGTTGAAACGGGCCAGCCCGCCCACAATCGCCGGATCGTCGGCAAAGCTCCGGTCACCGTGCATTTCGTGAAAGTCGGTGAAAATCTCCCGCAGGTAATCCAGCGTATAGGGCCGCTGCGGGTGCCTTGCGACCATCGCAACCTGCCAGGGCGAAAGCTTGGCGTAGGTGTCCTTGATCAGCGTCTGCGCCTTTTTTGAAAGCCTGTCGATTTCTTCAGCAATGTCGACCGCCGAGTCATCCTGCGCGTAGCGCAAGGCCTCTATTTTTTGCTCAAGCGCCGCAATCGGCTGCTCAAACTCCAGGAAACTTTGCTTCATCACCGCCATCGTAATGGGTTCTAGCTTTAATAAGAAACCGGTTCCGGATCAAGGCTTCGCCACAAATACCAGGTTGCCACACTTCGCCAGGGTCGCAGGCGCTCGCCAAGTGCCGCAGCTTCTTGGCGGCTTGCTTTGAAGCGGCGATCTTTCAAGGCCGCTTCAGGATCCTCGCTCCAGTGAATGCCAATGGCTCTTAATAAACCTACGTCGTCCAAGGGCCACACATCCGAGCGTAGTAGGTTAAAGATCAAAAACATCTCCGCAGTCCAGCGGCCAATACCTCGCACCTTGATCAGATCGGCGATCACTGCTTCATCATTCAGATCGGCCCAAGTCTGCGGCTGCAAGGAACCGTCCACAAATCGCTGAGACAAATCCTTGAGATATTGCGCTTTGCGTTCTGACAGGCCGCATGCGCGCAGGCAATCCAGGGACATATCGGCGACCCTGACTGCTTCGGGTTTCCCCACGCAAGCAGCTTCGAATCGTGCCCAGACGCTTGCGGCTGCCTTTACAGAAATTTGCTGACCAACGATCGAGCGGGCAAGCGTCTGGTAGGGGTCGCCTCGCGCTTGCAAGGCTACCGGTCCGGCAGACGCGATCAGACCACGCATCACCGGGCAACGCGCGCTCAAGACTTCCTGAGCATTGCACCAATAATCGGGTGCATCCATCACTGCCTGCGCCAGCGTGTGCCCTGCGGACCATCCTCGAGCACAATGCCAGCCTCTGCCAATTCAGCACGCAAGAAGTCGGCCCGCGCAAAGTCTCTGGCTTGCTTGGCCAGACCGCGTTCGATCACTTTCGCCTCAATTGCGTCATCGCTCAGTTGTCCCTGCCTGCGGGCACGTCCAAGTAAGCCACTTTCACGAACTGCAACCGGTGATTGATCAAGCAGACCGAGCAAAGCCGCATGTGCACGCAAAGCTTGCTCAAGCTTGAGCGCTGCAACCTTGTTGTTCTGATCACGAGTCCGATAAATTTCTGCTGCCAGCTCAAAAAGCACTGCAACCGCCACCGGTGTGTTGAAGTCATCGTCCATCGCTTCTTGAAAGCGCTGACGCCAAACATCCAGAGCTTCGGATGGATCAGCGCTGTGATCGCTTGTTTCGGATTCAGAGGCCTTCGCCTGAGGTTCGTCTGAGAGTGCGCCATAAAGCCTGAGCAGCGCAAGGCGTGCATCATCAAGATGCGCATCCGAGTAATTAAGCGGGCTTCGATAGTGTGCGCGCAAAATATAGAACCTGACAACTTCGGGATCGAACTGTTCGATCACTTCGCGGATCGTAAAAAAGTTGCCGAGCGATTTCGACATCTTTTCATTATCAACACGCAAAAAGCCGTTGTGCATCCAGTAACGAACAAAGGGCTGCGATGCGCACCCCATGACGGCTTCGCTTTGGGCAATTTCGTTTTCATGGTGAGGAAACTGCAAATCAGCACCACCGCCATGAATGTCAATCGGCGTTCCAAGAAGCGATTCGCTCATCGCCGAACACTCAATATGCCAACCAGGTCTTCCCTCACCAAACTCGGAGGCCCAGATGGCTTCGCTGGGCTCATCGGGTTTGGACGACTTCCAAAGAACAAAATCCAGCGGGTCTTGTTTGCCCTCGCCCGGGATCACGCGCTCGCCGGCACGTAAATCGTCCACCGAGCGACCCGATAACTGGCCGTAACGCGCAAAGCGGCGAACAGCAAAGTGGACATCTCCTGCCAAAGCATGACCCGGCCCGACCTGATAAGCGATGCCGTTATCGACAAGCTTTCGGATCATGCCAAGCATTTGCGGGACATAAGCGGTAGCACGGGGTTCGTGGTCGGGACGCTGGACGCGCAAAACATCAAGATCCTCATGCATCGCCTGAATGAATCTTGAGGTCAGTTCGCTGATTGCTATGCCTTGCTCAACCGCACGCCTGATGATCTTGTCTTCGATATCCGTTATGTTACGAACGTAGGTCAGCTGATATCCACTGTGCCGCAGCCAGCGCTGCACAAGATCGAACACCACCATCATCCGCGCATGGCCAATGTGACAAAAATCGTAAACGGTGATCCCGCAAACATACATCCCGACCCTTCCCGGCCGATGCGGCGTGAAAGGCTCCTTGGTCCGACTGAGCGTGTTGTAAATGTGTAGCATGTCTCGGGCTAGAATCCGGTGATGCGACGCAGTATAAATGCTTTCCTAACCGCCCTTTCAGTGCTAGCAGCGCCCTTGGATGCCCTGCGTGCCCAAGCGCTTGATTCGGTACCGAGGCCCTTGGTGAGCCAACCCATGCTTGCGATGCAGGCTGTTGACAAGGCCAGGGCCCATTGGCGTGCAGGGCGTCTTGCCCAGGCCTTGCAGGCCATTGAGGCAGGCCTGCGCGAGGAGCCCCAAGACCTCAGCCTGCGTTTCATGCGCGGCAGTCTGCTTTATGAGAGCGGTCGTGTTGACGAATCGCGATTACAATTTATCGAATTGGCCGAGCAGTTTCCGGAGCTGGCCGAAATTCACAATAATCTTGCAAGCCTGCATGCGAGAGCCGGTGAGCTTGAACTGGCAAGACTCAGCCTTGAGCGCGCGCTGCAGGCCCAACCCGCTTACGCACTGGCCTGGGAGAACCTCGCAGCGGTGCTGGCCAGGCAGTCGGTTGAAGCGATCAAGCGTGCTCAGCAGCATGTGGGCGCCGCCGAAAAAACCCGCATGGAGGTAAAACTTAAGTCAGCAAGCGAACTGAGTGAGCGTTTACTCAAGCCCTGATCTTCACAGGCAGCTGACCGGCCGCTAATGTCTCATGCTTCGGTCTTCAATGCCGAGTAGACAAACCCTTATCGTTGACTCTTGCGTACCCATTCTTAAACCGTTCTACATCGGAGTGATTGATGTCATCTTTTTTCAAGCAGCTACCCCTTGTGTCAATACTCTGCCTGTCGCTTAGCTGTAGCCTTGTCGAAGAAAGCGCAGCCGCGACCTCGCCGAGAGCCGAATTCAAGACAAATTTAGGCAGTTTCGTTATCGAGTTATACCCGGATAAAGCCCCCAAAACGGTTGCCAATTTCATTCAATACGTCGATGAGGGTTTTTATGCCGGCACCACCTTTCACCGCGTGATCGCAAACTTCATGGTTCAGGGCGGCGGACATCTTGCCAACCTCGATCGCAAGCCCACCCGCGCACCGATTGAGATTGAATCGCGTAACGGTCTAAAAAATGATGCGGGCTGGGTGGCAATGGCGCGAACCGCGGCTCCGAATTCGGCAAGCTCACAGTTTTTCATTAATGTCGTCAACAATGACGGTCTCAATCACCCCAACCCCGATGGACACGGATACACCGTCTTCGGTAAGGTGATTTCGGGTATGGATGTGGTTGAAAAAATCCGCAAAACACCAACGGGCAGCTCAGGTGGCATGCGCGATGTGCCGACCACACCGGTGGTGATCGAGTCCGCGAAAATGCTCAAACCTTGATGGGTAAGCGCAGTGTTTGAGCTGGCATCCGATGCGATCTGCGTGAACAATGATGAATCTGTGATCATTTTTGTATCGGATATGCATCTTTTGCCCGAGGCAGATCGCTTGACGGACCCCAGCGGCTTTTTGCTTGCCCTAGAAGATTTATTGCCCACAGATTGCTCCCATCTTTTTTTGCTCGGTGATCTCTTTGAAGCCTGGGTTGGAGACGATGCAGACATACCGGCTCGCCACGCCTTCGCCAAGGCACTGTCAGGGTTGCGGCAGCGCTGTCAGCAAAGCCTTAAGCTCTACCTGATGCACGGTAATCGGGACTTCCTGATCGGAGGCCGTTTTTGCGCTGAAGTAGGCGCCAAGTTGATGCCAGAACCCACAAGACTTCATGCCTTCGGACTGGATGCAGGCCTGGCGCATGGTGATGCATTTTGTACCGACGATAGCGCCTACCAGGACTTTCGAAGGCAGGTGCGGCAGGCAAGCTGGCAGCAGGATTTTCTTGCCCAGCCGATCAAAAAACGACTTGAGATTGCCTTTGCGATGCGCAGCGAAAGCGAAGCGGCCAAGCGCCAGAAAACGTTTGCGATCATGGATGCCAATGAGACTGCCTTGCATGCGTGGGTGCAACAACATCATGTTGCGGTGTTGATTCACGGGCACACCCACCGCCCTGCCCTGCATCAGGGACTATTTCAGCGCTGGGTGCTGCCGGACTGGGACGCAAAGCGACAACGCGGCGGATGGCTTCGATGGGACAAACTCGGATTCAAAGCCGAAGGACCCTTTGGTCCTTGGGCCTGAGGCTCAATCCACCAGCCGGTTGAGTCGCGCCACGTCAAGCTTGGCGTCGGATTCTGGAATCTTCGCGCTTTGATCCTGGGCTTGCGTGGCCGCTTGCTCAGCCCGCGCCAGGGCTGCCTGCAGTGCATCCAGGCGCCGGTCTTGAGCCGCAGCATGGTCAATCAGCTGATGAATCACCAGCGAAAGCGGATCATCGCCGCGCGACAGCGCATAAGCAGAAAAAGCAGAACGTTCTGAGCGATCGCCGCTTTGCATGTGACCTTCGTCCACAAGAATTCTTGCAGGGATGCCCACAGCGGTTGCACCCGGCGGCACGGTTTTCACCACCACCGAATTGGAGCCGATCCGTGCGCCTGCACCCACCACAAAGGGCCCCAGAATTTTCGCGCCGGCCCCGACCACAACCCCCGCTTCGAGCGTCGGATGTCGTTTCCCGGAATTTAAGGCAACGCCACCGAGGGTTACACCATGGTAAATCGTGCAGTCGTCACCCACTTCGGCGGTTTCGCCAATCACCACCCCCATCCCGTGGTCGATAAACACTCTGCGTCCAAGCCGGGCGCCCGGATGAATTTCGATGCCGGTCAAAATACGCCCAAGATGGGACACAAAGCGAGCTGAGGTGGTCCAGCGCCAATGCCAAAGGCGGGCTGCAAATCCGTGGAACATGAGGGCATGAATACCCGGGTAACAAAGCAAGACTTCCAGGCTTGAGCGCGCTGCCGGGTCTTTTTCCAGCACCGTTTGGATGGATTCGCGTAATCGTTCAAACATTCTCAGCGTCCGGTTTTGACTTCGTTGGGTATGGCTCGGGGAGGCAGGGCTTAAGCCCTCTGCCCGATCGATCCCTGGGCCGGATCATGGCAGTGCAAAGTCCGCGCAACAAATCGATTTCTTCAGCGCGCAACTCGCTTCGCATCAAAAGGCGCCGCAGCCTTTCCATCAGCATTTTCGGATGCTTCGGATCGAGAAAACCAAGCGCGGTCGCACCCTCTTGCAAATGTTGCATCAGTCCTTCAAAAGCATCGGCGCTGGCTGGCTGACCCATCGGCGGTGCCGCAAAACGCGGCGCCTGCGAATCCTTTGCGGTGCGCAAGGACAGCAGTTGTTTGCGCAGCTCCCAGGCGGTGATCATCACCGCTTGCGACAAGTTCAGTGAATGATAAGCCGGCTGCCCAGGAATACTGGCAAGCAAATGACCGCGGGCGGCCTCCTCGCGGGCCAGTCCGTCTCGCTCCGAACCAAAGACGAAGGCGACGCGTGCCTGCTTATTGTCGAGCATGCGTGCGGTGGCCCAGGCACAGGCTGTCGACACATCAACAAGATCCGGTCCAAAGTCTCTAACATCAGCACTGACTGCAATCACCCAGTGACAATCGGCGATTGCAGCTTGCAGGCTTTGGAAAGCCGAGATCTCCTTGAGCCTTGGCATCGCGCCACTGGCACGCGCGATCGCATCGGGATGCGCTTGCCACGCCGGATCACGCGGTGCGGAGCAACGCATACGCGGAAAGTCGAGCACCGCAAGCGAACGAAGGCTTGCACCGATGTTTCCCGGATGCGAGGTTCGATGCAGGACAAAGATCGCTCGCTCGGTAAAAAAAGGGTCGAGGGACTGATGAAGCTGGGGTTGGACCAATGGCTTAAACTGACAGGCTTTGTTGCAACTGGATCTCCATCATGCACCCGATGCTCAATATCGCTGTGCGTGCCGCTCGCGCTGCCGCACGCATTATCAACCGAGGATCGGTCGATATCGATTCAATTCGGGTTGCCCGAAAACAGCTCAACGATTTTGTTACTGAAATTGACCGCGCTTCCGAGGAAGCCTTGATCGAAGCCTTATTCGAGTCATTTCCAGAACATTGCATCTTAGCAGAGGAGTCGGGATTCATCGCTGGACCGAAATCGCGCGCAGGCCATCCGAGCGATGCCCTGATCAACCTTAAGGCGCCCTGGCTTCGCGAACTCGATCATCTCTGGATTCTTGACCCTCTGGACGGAACCACAAACTTCATTCACGGCGTGCCGCAATATGCAGTGTCCATCGGTTTACTCGAGCGCGGCGTGCTGACTCAGGCCGTTGTGTACAACCCTGCCAACGACGAAATGTTCACCGCCAGTCGGGGTGCGGGCGCCTTTTTCAATAACCGGCGAATTCGGGTTACAAAGCGGGTCGCAATCAAGGAGTCCTTGATCGGCACAGGCTTTCCATCGCGCAGCATGGCCCAGCTCGATGAATTTATCGCCTACTTCCGACAACTCACCTTAGACGGCGCTGGCTTGCGACGCCCCGGCGCTGCCGCGCTCGATCTCGCTTATGTCGCCGCGGGACGCTTTGACGCCTTTTTTGAAATGGGGCTTTCACCCTGGGATGTAGCAGCCGGAGCCCTCTTGATCACCGAAGCGGGTGGCTTGATCGGTGACTTCCAAGGCGAGGCCGAGCACCTCTTCGGTGGACGGGTGCTAGCAGCCAATCCCGCGCTCTTTTCGGTGTTGATTCAACGATTCAGCAGCATCCATCAAAAACATCAGACGCAAAGCGCTTGAGGACCAAGCGATGTCGTCTGACGGCCTGCGACCCAGTGACTGACGAGCCATCGTTGTGAAAGTCGACGACGCAAGCGCCGAATCGCTTTACGCCGGCCATACGCCGATGATGCAGCAGTATCTGAGGATTAAATCTCAATATCCGAACGTTCTCTTATTTTATCGGATGGGAGACTTTTACGAACTCTTTGCCGATGACGCCGAACGCGGGGCAAAGTTGCTTGGTATCACCCTCACCACGCGAGGCCAATCCAATCAACAACCGATTCGGATGGCGGGCGTACCGGTACACGCTCTTGAACAGTATCTGGCACGCCTCGTGAAGGCTGGCGAGTCGGTTGCGATCTGTGAGCAAATCGGCGATCCGGCAAGCAGCAAAGGCCCCGTCGAGCGACAAGTCCAGAGGGTGGTCACGCCCGGAACGCTTACCGAAGAGAGCTTATTGCCTGACCGCGAAGAGCGCTGCCTTGCCGCTGTCACGCAATCGGAGCTACGCGGGTTTGCAGCGCTTGCCTGGATGTCACTGGCCTCAGGCGAATGCCTCGTTTACGAACTCGCCTGGCATGACTTACAAGACTTCTTGCAAACCATGCAATGCGTCGAGCTCTTGGTCCCCGAGGGTATCACGTTGCGCGTTAGCACCGCGATTGGGGATAGCATCGCGGTGACGGCGCTTGCTGACTGGCAGTTTGAGTCAGAACGCGCGCAGCGTAAGCTCAAAGAGCGTCTTGGGGTCGCCTCGATGAAGGCCTTTGAAATCGCTGAAGATGCCGCGCTGCAAAGCGTTGCCTGCGCGCTGGTTGAGTATGCTGCAAAAAATAGCGGTTTGGGCGAAAACACGCCAATGCCGCACTTGCAAGGCATCAGGCGATGGCGCAGCGAAGCGCACTTGACGCTCGATCAGGTCGCCTGCCGTAATCTTGAACTTGTCGCCAGCCTGCACGGTGGCACAGACCACAGCCTCTTGAAACGTCTTGATCAGTGCCGAACCGTGGCAGGTTCACGACTGATGCGCTATCGTTTATTGCACCCCATCCGCGACTGGGAGAGCATCAAGGCTCGCCAACAGCAGGTTAGCACGCTGCTGCCGTCTATTGATTCAAGACTTATAAGCTTGCTTGACAGCATGGTTGACTTTGAGCGTATTGCAAGCCGCGTTGCGCTCGCTTCAGTCCGGCCGCGCGAGCTTGCGGCGCTACGCGATGCGATCGGGCAATTGCCGGCGCTCGTTGCTTTGCTTCCTGAAGGTTTTTCTGACGAAGCCCATGCGCTTGCCCTTGACCCGGCGCTGCTTGCTTGCCTCACAACGCGCTTGCTCGATGAGCCGGCGTCAAGCCTGCGCGAAGGCTCGGTGATTCGAGGCGGATTTGACGAAGAACTCGATGCCTTGCGCGCACTTGATCGGGATAGCGACCAGTACCTAGCGGAATTTGAAGCGCGCGAGCGAAATCGCAGCGGAATCGCGAATTTAAAGGTCGCCTACAACAGTGTTCACGGGTTTTATATCGAAATCAGCCAAGGACAGCTTCATCGGATTCCTGATGATTACAAGCGTCGCCAAACCTTAAAGCACGCCGAGCGCTTCATTACGCCTGAACTTAAGGCCTTTGAGGATCGCGCACTTTCAGCGCGCGAGCGGGCTGTCATTCGCGAACGCAAGCTTTATGAAAATCTGCTCGCTGATCTGATGGCCCATGTCGCTGCCTTGCAGCAGGCGGGCCAGGCGATAGCACGTATCGACGTCGCTTGTAGCATCGCCTCGATCGCGCTCGAGTCGGGCTGGTGTCGCCCCGAATTTGTGCCGGCACAGCAATTGTTGATCGATCAAGGCCGACACCCCGTGCTGGAGTCGCTGGTTGAGCACTTCACCGCAAATGACTGCGACATGCATGAGCGGTGCCGTATGGCGATCATCACCGGGCCAAATATGGGCGGCAAGTCCACCTACATGCGGCAGAACGCGCTCATCGTGCTGATGGCGCATTGCGGCTTTTTTGTACCGGCAAAACGATGCCAGCTGGGCGCTTTTGACCGGATTTTTACCCGTATCGGAGCCAGCGATGACTTGGCCGGCGGCCGCTCAACCTTTATGGTGGAGATGACCGAAGCGGCTGCCATCGTGCATCATGCAAGCAGCCAGTCGCTGGTGCTGATGGACGAAATCGGCCGCGGCACCTCAACCTACGACGGCCTTGCGCTTGCCCAGGCCATCGCCGAACAGTTGGCTGAGTCCAACCGCAGCCTTTGCCTTTTCGCCACCCACTACTTTGAACTTACCGACTTGGCACATCGGCTGCCAGCGGTCTTCAATCTGCATCTGAAAGCAGCCGAAAGCCGCAGCGGCATCCGCTTTTTGCATCAGGTCAGTGAGGGTCCAGCCAGCCGCAGCTATGGCATTCAGGTCGCCCGACTTGCCGGACTTCCGCCCGCGGTCACTCGAAAGGCAGCGCAATTGCTTGATGGCTTTGAGCAATCAGCGCGCGAACGACTCATTCAGCCGGATTTGTTTGCGCTTGCCTCGAAGACCGAACCCGCCGAGAGCCCCAACAAACCAGCGGTAGACGAATTGATCGCCTCGATTGACCCGGATCAGCTCAGCCCAAAGCAAGCGCTTGAATTGATGTATCGCCTCAAAGACTTGTTGCGAAGCTAGCGGCAGGCTTCGATTTCGTCAGGCGTTGCAACCCAGATGTCGATGACTTCGATATCAAAGCGCAAACCCATGCCAGCCAGCGGATGATTGCCATCGAGCACTGCAAGCTCCTGCGTGAAATCGGTCACCGTGTAGAGCAGGCCGTCCTGAGGCTGCCCTGGAATCCCTTCAAAACTCATGCCTGCTTCAAGTGTTGAAGGAAGCAGCTGCCGCTCAACGAGATGGACTCGTTGCTCATCGTATTCACCAAACGTATCGACCGGCTCCAGGTAAAGGGAAAGCCTAGCCTGCACGCCAAGTCCTTCAATGGCCTGCTCAATTTTTGGAAAAAGGTCCCTTTGCAAACCGTGCAAATAAACCAGACTTCTTGCCTCAGGTTCGATCGCCTCGGCAAGACTGTCATAAATTCGATATTTTAGACTGACCCATCGCCCGAAAGTAACCCGACTTTCTTCGCTCACATACCCTCCCCCCAACGCGCAGCGCGTTGGCCATTGACTCGCAGCGCGTTGGCCATTGACGCGCGGTGCGTTGGCCTGTTACGCCCGGCGCGCCGGCTTGATATGCTTGGCTCCTTGCTGCGCTCGCCCCTGGCCACCCCGCCCCTCTGCCGCCTTGACCCGATAACCGGATGCTGTTTTCCGATGAAAAACAACCATGCTTCAAAGCCACTGCATCCTGTGCCAGGACCTTGTGAACTTCGCTGGGGCGCGCTGAGTCTATCGCAGTTTCTTGCCAACTATTGGCAGCAGCAAGCACTTGTGCTGCGAGGCTTTGTTGCCCAGGAATCGGTCAATACCCCCCTTGATGCGCTGATTGCAAGGGCGGCCGATGCCGATGTTGCAAGTCGACTTATCCGTTGTCAGGACGATCGTTGGACGATGCAGCATGGGCCCTTTGATCGCTTGCCGGGTTTATCGAAGAAACATTGGACCGTCCTGCTTCAAGGCATGGATCGATGCATGGGCCAGGCTTATCGCTTGCGTGAAGCCTTCTGCTTTTTACCGCATGCCCGAATCGACGACGTCATGGTCAGTGTTGCATCGCCTGGCGGCGGGGTGGGCGCTCACCTCGATGCCTATGATGTCTTTTTGATTCAAGGTTTGGGCCTGAGGCGTTGGCGTTGGGGTTATCAACGCGAGCAAAGCTTTCAAGCCGATCGACCACTCAAACTTTTAAACCATTTCAAGCCTCAGTACGAGGCGGTGCTTGAGCCGGGTGACGCTTTGTACCTCCCACCCAACTGGGCACACGAGGGCACAGCGCTAAGCGCTTGTAGCACCTGGTCCGTGGGATTTCGGGCTCCTTCCAGGCACGAGTTTCTTGCGCAGTTTCTGTTAGAAGCATCCGAGTCGGTTGCCGGACCCAATCCGCGGTATCAGGATCGGTCGTTGCGCGCAACCCGAAAGCCTGGGCGTATTCCCGCCGAACTTCGCAATCAACTGAGGCAGTGGGCGCTGGATTTTCGAAGCGACACAAAAACCTTTGAACGGGCGCTTGGCCGTTTTCTCAGCGAACCGGCTCCCAATGCGTGGTTTCAGGTTCCAAAGTCAACCCTGAGCTTTGACCGATGGCTAAGCCTGGCGCGAAAGCGGGGCCTTGCACTTCACCCGGCCAGCCGCATGGTTTATGACCGCCATGCGGTTTGGTTCAATGGCGAGCTTGCCGGCAAGCCCCAGCCCTTGCTGTGCGCACTCGCCGATGCGCGCCGTGTTGACCCGCAAAAGATGCAGACATTGTCTGAAAAAAAGATGCAGGCATTGTCTGAGGAACACTCAACAACGACTTTGTCAAATGCCCCTATAAGTTCAGACAACACACCGAGCCGAGACGGAGTTGCAAGCGAATGCAAGAAAACTGTTGAATTTCAGCCACTATTTGAGGGCTTATTTGCATGGTACCGACAAGGATGGATCGTCATTAGCGGCGCAGAGGACTCCTGACGTTTATAATTCGTCCTTGCCTGCAATCACATCAAGGATTGCAACAACCCTTAGCCTTGCTCCGAGGCGAATGTTCTCAATCCTCGGGCATCATCTAGATCGATTTAATTGTTGCAACGAAAGGAAAACGCATGAAGAAGTCACTCTTGATCGCATCGCTTCTGGCCCTCGCTTTGGTCGGCTGCCAGAAAAAAGAAGAAGCCAAGCCTGCGGAGGCCCCGAAGGCCGAAGCGCCTGCTGCTGCACCTGCTGCGCCAGCGCCCGAGAACAAGGATGCTGCTGCACCCGCTCCTGAGAACAAGGATGCTGCAGCGCCTGCAGCCGCTCCCGCTGATCCTGCCAAGAAGTAATCGATTGCCAGGTTGATCGATCTGCTTGCTGCGCAAGTAGGTCAACAAAAAGCCGGCGCTTAGCCGGCTTTTTTATCGGCAAGCTGCCAGTCAAAACCCTCGTGCTGATCAGCAATGATCAGCCGTTGAGCGAATGCATGCCCCAATCGCTGGTGCATGGTCGATCGGACGCGATCGGGGTGATTATTTTGCCGGCTTAAATGCGCTGCGATCACGCAAGACAGCGATGCTGCGTCAATCGCTTGCAAAAGCGCAGCTGACTGATCGTTGGACAAATGACCCCAATCACCACCGACACGCTTTTTAAGCGATGCCGGGTAGCCTGATTGCTCGAGTAATTGCACATCATGATTGGCTTCGACCACCAAGGCATCGAGGCCCTTGAAACGGGCAATCACATGGGCACTTGCATGCCCGAGATCGGTCAAAACGCCCAATCGCAGCGGTAGCGCCTTGTCGCGAGCCAGATTGAAAATAAACTGAACCGGCTCACTGGCGTCATGAGGCACTGCAACCGCTTCGATCTGCATACCAAACAAGTCCTGAGACTCGCCTGCGCGCAATCGCCGGTGGCGAAGCGGCATAGCGCTTTTGGCCTGGGCTATCAGCACTGGCCGAAGAGTTCCAAAGGTTGACCACAGCTCCACACCATGCCGAGCGGCGATGCTGGGCGCCTTGCCCAAATGATCACCGTGCTCATGGGTGATGAGGATCGCATCAAGCGCTTCGATCGATAGGCCCCGCATGCCGAGGCGTTGAATCAGTTCCCGCTCGGAAAAGCCACAGTCAAGCAAGATCTGATGTGTCTTTGCCTGATGTGTCCACTGCAGCAGCATCGCATTGCCTGCGCTGCCGCTTCCCAGACTACAAAAGCGCATGAAGCCCAAAAGTTACACAAAACGCAGCAGCCGACCCTGCGGCATCGATCATCGTAATTGTTCTTGTAATAACTTGAGCATGCTTTCAGCAACCAGACGAGCTTCATCGCCTTTGAGACGCTGTCCTTTGGGGTCGAAAATATCCACGCTGGCCGACTGATCTTTGGCGCTTAGCTGCATCCGGTACTGCTTGGGCGCCTGCCCCGAGGCCGAGCGAAACATGGAGGTCAGCCCCGCAAGAACCCCGCGCTGGGGCGCTTCCCGGTCAAGACCAGGATCGATATAACGCACATAGAAAATGCCTTGGCTCCGATCCCTGTCCTCGACCGTAAATCCGCCCCGCTCAAGCGCCAGGCCCACTTGTCGCCAGGCACGGTCAAAGTTCATGGCAAGCTCAAGCGAAGCCCCGTCGGCGTCGCGCCTTAACCGCGCTTGCGAAGCGAGCGCGGTACCGTCTTGGCCGCTTGCCCTCGAACCCATCGGTCCCCTCGGGTTTGCCGCCTGCGCAATCTTCTCATCTGCCTGCGATGCAGAATCACCAAACTGCAAAAGCAGTCGGCGCGTGAACTCAATTTCGAGCTCGGGTTCGCTTGGCCTCGGTTGCCATTGTGTACGGATGCTATCGCGATCGATCAGGACTTCTTGCATCCCACGGTGGCTGATGAGGATCTCGGTAGCATTGCCGCGCGCATCAAGCCGCGTGCGGTACTTATCGCGTTCACCCGAGGAGTACAAGCCATCAACAACCCGGCCAATGGTTCGACGCAGAAAATCCTGCGGAATTCGTGCACGATTTTCAGCCCATTCGGTCTCCAGAATCCCGATATCGCTTCGATCCACGGTAAAGGAGAAACCGTTGTTTTGCCAAAAGCGCTTAACGATCGGCCAGGCCTTGTCAATCGGCAAATCGACAACCAAAAGCACACGACCCGATCCTTCTTTTTCAAGCCGAGCTCCAGTAACCGTCGGCATCACACCGCGATCTACCCCAGGCCCAGCCCTTGAAGCTTGAAAGCCACTGAGCGTGCGATCGGCAGGCCGATCAAAGGCTGTGTAACGGTCGCTGACACCGGGCCGCACCAGATCGGGCGGCACCTCGAGCGAGGGCGCCTTACTCGCTCCCTTGTAGTCGACTTTGTTGAGGTCGTTGAGCGCCTCAAAACTCGAGCAAGCCGACAAAGCGCAGACTGCAAGCAGGATCGCGCCGCCGCGCAGCCTTGCGCTCAAGAGAGCACTCCTGATTCGCGAAGTGCCTCATGAACGCTGGCCTTGTGCGCCTCGGAGAGCGGAATCAAGGGCAGGCGAATACCGGATTTGATGCGTCCCATCTGATGCAAGGCCCATTTGGCAGGAATCGGATTAGCCTCAACAAAAAGCTTGAAGTGCAGCGGCAACAATTGTCGATTGATGGCAAGTGCCTCGTCCCAGCGGCCCGAAAACGCTGCCTGGCAAAGCCTTGCCATCGCCTTCGGCGCAACATTGGCCGTCACCGAGATCACACCGTGCCCGCCCATCGCCATCAGGGCAAGCGCCGAATCATCATTGCCGCTGTAGACCGCAACATGCCTCGGTAAACGCGCAAGCAAATCGCTCCCCCGGGGAATATCCCCGGTCGCATCCTTAACACCGATCACAGCCGGAAGCTGAGCCAGTCGTAGCACGGTGTCGTTGGAAAGATCGGCCACGGTACGACCTGGAACGTTATAGACAATGATCGGCAAGCCGCCCGACTCCGCGATGCAGCGAAAATGCTGGTACATGCCTTCCTGGGTGGGTTTGTTGTAGTAGGGTACGACTTGCAAGCTCGCTTGAGCGCCGACCTTGCTTGCAAAGCGGGTGAGCTCAAGCGCTTCGCGGGTGGAATTGCTCCCGGTACCAGCAATGACCGGGATCCGCCCCGCGGCATGATGCACCGCTTCTTCAATCAGCTTGCAGTTCTCTTCATGATCAACCGTGGGCGACTCGCCGGTCGTGCCGACAGCAACAATCGCCGACGTACCGCTTTCGATGTGCCAATCAATCAGTTGTCGATAGCTTTCCCAGTCGATGCTACCGTCTTCGTGCATCGGCGTGACGATGGCAACAATGCTTCCCTTGATCATGGCTTACCCCAGAAAGTCAAAATTCTAACTGAGCCAGGGATCGGCTCGTGCTGCAAGCTCGGGTTTTCTGGCAACAATGCGTTGAATCCGCGCTGTGGCTTCCCCTGCAGGGTTGCGCTCAAGAACATCCTCAAAGGCCAGCACCGCGAGATGGCTCTGCTGCGCCCTGGCCAGCAACTCGCCCGGTTGAAGCAAGAATGCGCCACGCGTTGGCCGTCCGAAGCGCTCATGGCCGCGCGCGAAAGTCTCGTAAAGTAAATGCCCGCCCGGCCGCAGCGAGGCAAGCATCCATTTCCAGTGCAAACGGTAAAGGTAATTGCTGACCACGATCGCAGCAACCGCCTGCAAGCCAAGTTCTGCCAAGGCTTGGCTCAGTCGCGAAGGCAATGCATCGGACTCCAGATCGAGCTGTAAACAGCGCAAGTGCTCGGACCTTTGCAAGGACTCGGCCGCCTCGCGCAAGGCCTCAAGCGCATGCTCGTTGCGATCGATGGCAAGCACATGCCAACCCCGCTCAAGCGCAAGCAAACTGTGTCGACCTTGCCCGCAAGCCCAATCCATCAACCAAGCCTGATTGCCATTCTGACAGTGGCTCGGTGGAAGGTGCCGTTCAAACCAAGCCGATGGTTTCATGCCATATTCAGCAAGCGATGCGGTTCTCTGGACTGAGGGCTCACGACCAACGCGGCAAGAGGCCCATCGCCTCTCGAACCTGCACCATCGTTTGCTCTGCCGCCTGTGACGCGCGTTTTGAGCCCTCGTGAAGCATGTCGTCGACCCTTTGCGGCTGTTTCACAAAGGGCTCGGCACGCTGATGAAAAAGCGCTTGCTCCTGAAGCACCGCTTCGATCACCGGCTTTTTGCAATCGATACATCCGATTGCAGCGCTCTTGCATCCGGCCTGAACCCAGTGCTGCGTTTGCTGGTCGCAGTAAACCTTGTGCAAATCCCACACGGGACAGCGCTCGGGGTCACCAGGATCGTGGCGCCGAATCCGCGCCGGATCGGTTGGCATTTTGCGAATCTTGCTCTCAAGCTGCGCCGGATCATCACGCATGGCAATCGCATTCGCATAACTTTTGGACATCTTGCGACCGTCCAGTCCGGGAAGTCGCGAGGCCTGTGTTAACAAGGGTTGCGGCTCAAGCAACCATTGCCTGCCACCGCCTTCGAGCCAGCCAGCAAGTCGCTGGCGCTGGGCAGGCTCGATCGCCAGCTGCTGCAAGCGTAAACGTGCTGCGTCTCGCGCCGCGAGATCACCCGACTCAAGCCAGGCTGTGCGGGCTTGTTTGAGCGCTTCGCCTTCGAAGTCTGACAACGCAGCCAGGCACTGTCCGATGTTTTGCTCAAAATCGGCTTCACGGCCAAACAAATGATTGAATCGCCGCGCAACTTCGCGCGTGAGCTCAACATGGGGGACTTGATCCTCGCCAACAGGCACCCAGGACGCCGCGTAGATCAGAATGTCAGCAGCCTGCAAAAGCGGATACCCGAGAAAGCCGTAGGTGGCCAGATCCTTATCACTCAAATTGGCTTGCTGATCTTTGTAGGTCGGAACCCGCTCGAGCCAGCTCAATGGGGTGCACATCGAAAGCAGAAGATGCAGCTCGGCGTGCTGGGGAACCTGCGACTGCACAAACAGGACCGAACGCTCGGGGTCAATACCAGCCGCAAGCCAGTCAATCACCATTTCACGGATGTTTTTTTGAATCACCTCGGGTGACTCGTAGTGGGTGGTCAGCGCATGCCAATCAGCCACAAAAAAATAACTTTGATAACGTTCTTGCAGCTTGACCCAATTGGCAAGCGCACCGTGGTAGTGCCCCAAATGCAAAGCGCCGGTGGGCCGCATGCCAGAGAGCACCGATTGTGACGCGTGGCTTGCCGCGAGACGGTTTTGATGTTCAGGGTGTTGCATTATCTAGCGCAATCCGAACAACGAAACGATCATTTGCAAAATCCAGGCGGTGATCGGTTTCACAATCGCCCCGAGTGCACCGCTGAACAAAAGAATCAATAAAATCCATAATCCATAACGCTCCAGTTGTGCATAGCGCCAGCCGATTGAGGGCGGCAACAAGGCTGTGACCACCCGCGAACCGTCCAAGGGGGGTAAGGGCAACAAATTGAGCACCATCAAGGCAACATTCACCACAATGCCCGCAACCGCCATGCGTATAGCAAAGTCAGCACTGATCGATGCTACAGCTTGACCGTCTGCTTGCGCAGCTTCGGTATCGGACATACCCAGCATCAGCAGCACTGTTTTGGCGAATAATGCCCAGGCAAGCGCCATGAAAAGATTCATTCCCGGTCCAGCGGCTGCCACCCAGGCCATATCACGGACCGGCCGCGTGAAGTAACGGGCATCGACTGGCACCGGCTTTGCCCAGCCAAACAAGGCGAAGGCCCCCATCGCACCGCCAAGCGCCAGCGTGAGGCCGGGCACCAGCAAGGTCCCGATTGGATCGATGTGGCGCGCCGGATTGAGCGAAATTCTGCCGAGCTGGCTGGCTGTGGGATCGCCAAGCCGTTGCGCCATCCAGCCATGGGCTGCCTCGTGAAGCGTGATTGCAAAGATCACCGGTATGGCGTAGACCGCAATGACCCGAATCCAGTTTTCATCCATGTTGCGATTGTAAGTGGCTTCAGCCGACCGTCAGTGGCGATGTTGCTTGGGATCTGAGAGCGAACCTGCGCCCTGTCGAATCAGCTCGGGCTCGCCACTCGTCAGATCGATCACCGTGGTGGGAACGAGCCCGTAGTGCCCACTGTCCAGAAACACTTCCTGACTGTTTGCAAATCGCTCACTGATGACTTCTGCATCGTGCAGTGGCTCAGCCTCTCCCGGCCAGATCAGGCTGCTTGACAACAGCGCTTCGCCATGCGCTTTAAGCAGCGCATGAGCCACCAGGTGATCGGGCACACGCAGGCCGATGGTCTTGCGTGACGGATGCCACAAGCGCCGAGGGACTTGCTTGCTGGCGTTCAGAATGAAGGTGTAGGGGCCGGGCGTCCAGGCCTTCAAAAAGCGATAGGCGACGTCATCGACCTTGGCGTAAACCGCGAGCGACGACAGATCCGCGCACAAGAGGGTCAGAAGATGGCGTTCATTGAGCTGCCGAATCGCCCGCAGGCGATCGACCGCATTCTTGTGGGCCATGGACGCAGCAATCACCGCGCAGGCATCGGTTGGCATGATCAACAAATCGCCATCGCGCAAGGCTTGCGCTGCCTGCTGAATCAGGCGAGGTTGCGGATTATCCGGATGAATCATCAGGCGTCTCATCGCTTAATTGAGGCTGTCTATCAATGGCTTCAATGCCATTTCGACCATATCGGTTCAACCGAATCGGCAATCAGGGGAACCGAGCCTAAAGCGGTCCGGCTTTCGTTGGGGGCGTGAAAATCCGATCCCGCGGAAGCTCGCAGCCGATACTGACTGGCAAGTCGGCTGAAATAATCGATTTCGCGCTTGGCATGCGATCCTGAAGCGGTTTCAAGCGCAAGCCCGCCTGCTTCGCAAAACTCCTCGACCAGACAATGTTGAAGCAAGGGGCTTAGGCGGTAACGTGCCGGATGGGCAATGACCGCAAAACCGCTGGCGCTGCGAATCCAGCCGAGTGCCTCCGAAAGGCTGGCCCAGCGCTGCGGCACATCACCGGGTTTACCGTCGCACAGATAGCGGGCAAAGACGTCGCGCATATCGCTCAAGCCACAGTGCTGGGCAATCCAGCGGGCAAAGTGGGTACGCGAAATCTGCTCCGGTTCGCGCACCTGACTGAGCGCACCCTCCAGTGCGCCCTGTAAGCCCGCAGCAACCAGGGATTGATCGATCGCGCGCGCGCGGGCTAAGCGCTTTGCCCTGATGCCCGCCAGACCGGCAAGGAGCGCTTCGCATTCAGGATCGCAGGCCAGACCAAGCACATGGATGGTCTGCCCTGCCCAGGTCACCGATATCTCAACACCACTGATCCATGCCAGCCCGCAAGCCTGCGCCGCCGCCCTTGCCTCGCTTTGGCCTTTGAGCGTGTCGTGATCGGTCAGTGAAAAAAGCTCGACACCTTGCGCTTTGGCGCTGTCAACCAATTGCCTTGGCGACCACAGGCCATCGGAGTGATGCGAATGACAGTGCAAATCGGCACGCACCCGCCAAGGGTCGTCCCGCAGCAAACCACCAAGCGCTTTGATCCCTGAGTGACCGCGAGGATGAAGCCTCATGAGCACATCGCGCCAAGGCTCATTGCAAAAACGCCATGATGGCCTGCGCAAGCGCCTGCGGCTGATCATGATGAAGCATGTGGCCGGCGTCTTTGATGATCAACGATTGCCTTCTGGCAATGCTGCCAAGCCGCGCCTGATAAGCCTCTGTACGCACAAAATCATGCCAGCTGTTCATATGCTCGGAACAAACCCAAAGCACCGGCGCTTCGATTTGGCGCCAGCATGCCAGCACTTCATCCACCCGATAAAGCACCGGATGAATGCCCTTGTGCTTGGGATCGGCTAGCAAATGCCACTGACCATCCGACGCCTGCGCTGCCCAATGGCTGGCAAGGTAGGCGGCAAAATCGGCACGCAGCCGATGATTGTTTTGCATCAAACGCCTTGCCACTGCAGCCTGGTCAGCATAAGGCTTCATCATCGGCGGCCCTTTGGCCAGTTCGTCAAGCCATTGCGCATAGCGCGCAGGCGCCTGGGATGGATCGGTTGCCGGCATACCGACGCCTTCCAGATTGATCAGCGCTGTAATGCTTCGTGGCCGGATGCCTGCGTAAAGGCAGGCCAGATTACCGCCCATGCTGTGGCCCAACAGTTTCAGCGGCCGATGCAAAAGCCCAAGGCTTTCGAGTGCTGCAATCAGGGCGTCGAGATCAGCAAGATAGTCAGCAAACCAGTAGGTGTCGCTTGGGGTGGACGAACTGTGACCGTAGCCGCGCCAATCCGGGGCAAAAACTTCCACATCGTCTGGAAGCTGGTCGACTAAAAATTGAAACGACGCTGAGACATCCATCCAGCCGTGCAACATCAACAACTGATGCCGGCTTGGCCCCGAAACAGGCCAATGGCGAAGGAAGTAGTCCAATCCCCTGATCGAAAGGCGACGTCCTTGAGGCTGACGCCGAGGCTGATAAGGCTCATCGGGATTCGGGTTAGCATGCATGAACACGCATTGTAGTAGGACGCGGAGACAACGATGCCAGATGCCTATCAGTCCATGTACCAGAGCTTTCGCTGGAAGGTTCCAGAGCAGCTCAACATCGAGCAGTTGCTTTGTTCGCGATGGGCCAAGGATGCGGGGCGGGTAGCGATTAGGTATGAAAGCGATAACGGACAGCGAAGCACCTGGACCTATCGGGATTTGCATCTTGCCGCCAATCGGCTTGCGAGCTCGCTGCGTGAACTGGGTGTGGAACGCGGCGATCGCGTGGCACTCGTGTTGCCTCAGCGCCCTATCACCGCGGTCGCGCATCTTGCGATTTATCGGCTCGGGGCAATTGCCATGCCCTTGTCGATACTCTTTGGCCCTGAGGCACTCGCTTATCGGCTTGCCGACAGCGAGGCCATGGGACTGATTGCGGATGCCTCAGCGCTTGATACGCTTCGCGCAGCGCGTCCGGATGGCCTGCGATTCATGGCAATTGCTGCGGATGTGGACGGCCCCGATTTGCTCGATCCGACCGATGCCGAGTTTGATGTGCAGGGCTTGATCGAACGCGGACATCCGCGCTTTACGCCGGTCAAAACCCTGGCTGCAGAGCCTGCACAATTGCTCTACACAAGCGGCACCACCGGTCCGCCCAAGGGCGCATTGATTCCCCATCGAGCCCTGATTGGCAATCTGCCTGGCTTTGTCGCATCGCAAAACTGGTTCCCGGACGGTGCTCAGTGCTTCTGGTCGCCCGCAGACTGGGCCTGGACCGGCGGACTGATGGATGCCCTGTTACCGAGCCTTTACTTTGGCCAGTCGATTCTTGCCTACAAAGGCCGCTTTTCCGGCGATAAGGCCTATGAATTAATCGAGCGCTATGCGATCTCGCATGCCTTTCTCTTCCCGACGGCGCTCAAGGCGATGCTCAAGAGCAATCCGAGTCCTTCAAGCGGTCATGCCCTCAAGCTTCGTGCGGTGATGTCTGCAGGCGAGGCTGTTGGCCACACGCTTTACGATTGGTGTCAGGCTGAACTCGGGGTGACCGTCAATGAAATGTTTGGTCAAACCGAAATGAACTATGTGGTTGGCAATTGCTCACGGTATTGGACAAGCCGATCGGGATCGATCGGACGGCCCTATCCAGGCCATCGCGTTGCGGTGATCGACGACGATGGGGTAGAAGTTCCTGACGGAAGCCTTGGCGAAATTGCCGTGCATAGGCAAGACATCCATGGGGATCCAGACCCGGTGTTTTTTATCGAATACTGGCGCAATCTGAAGGCAAGCGATGACAAATTCACAGGCAACTGGTGTCGCACAGGCGATCTTGCAACCCGTGACGCCGATGGTTTTCTTTGGTACGCGGGGCGCACCGACGATATGTTCAAGGCAGCCGGATACCGAATCGGTCCGGGAGAAATCGAAAACTGTCTCTTGCAACACCCCGAGGTTGCCAACGTTGCAGTGGTCCCAAAGCCTGATCAGGAACGAGGCAATCTCGTCAAGGCCTTTGTGGTACTTTCAAGGCCAGAACATTATCGCGAAGGGTCGCAACGTGAAGCACTGATTCAGGCCTTGCAGGCCCAGGTCAAGCGGCAACTTGCTCCTTATGAGTACCCCAAGGAAATCGAGTTCATCGAAAGCTTGCCCATGACAACCACCGGTAAGGTCCAGCGTGTCGTCTTGCGGCGGCTTGAGCAGGAAAAGGCCCAAGGATGCGAGCCTCAGCCAGGAGCAGGTCATGCCCTTGCATAGGCTTGATGAACATCAGCCGCAGTGCCATGAGAGCGTCTGGATCGCGCCCAGTGCTCAGGTCATTGGGCAGGTGACGATCGGCCCGCAGTGCTCGGTCTGGTTCAACGCCGTGATTCGCGGCGATAACGACCGGATTCATCTGGGCGCGCAGGTGAATGTTCAGGATGGTGCTGTTTTACATACCGATCCGGGTTTTGAACTGATAGTTGCCGACCGTGTATCCATCGGACATCAGGCCATGGTCCATGGCTGTCAGGTCGGCGAAGGAAGCCTGATCGGCATTCAGGCGATAGTTTTAAATGGTGCACGCATTGGCAAGCATTGCCTCATCGGTGCAGGTGCGCTGATTACCGAAGCCAAGGAGATTCCCGACTTTAGTCTGGTGATGGGGTCGCCAGGTAAGGTTGTCCGCAGCCTGAGCGAGCAAGAGCGCGAGGGACTGTTGCGTATCGCAGCGGTTTATGCAGACCGTGCTGAATACTATCGCAATCGGCTGCAAAGCCTTTAGCTGCTTTTATGGCTGATCAGCTTCTGCGCTTCATGCTGCAAGGCGGCAGTGTCCGTGGCGAAATCGTCAGGCTTGAGCAAGCCTGGCAGCAGGTGGTTCAGCGGCATCAATTGCCCGCGTCGGTGCGCGACCGACTCGGCGAGTTATCAGCTGCCGCGCTGCTTTTATCCGCCTCGCTCAAGTTTGAAGGCAAGCTGGTGCTGCAAATTCACGGCGACGGACCGGTTGCGCTTTTTGTGGTTGAAAGTGATGCGCTCGGAGGCTTTAGGGCGACAGTGAAATGCCGCGATGCGCAGGCGATTGCGCCTGATGCAAGCCTTTCCGATCTGGTTAATCGGCATGGCAAGGGTCGCTTTGTCGTCACCCTGGATCCGGGCCGCGAGCAAGCCGATAAGCCACCCTATCAGGGCATCGTGCCCTTTGAGGGCGATACCGTGGCTGAGGTGTTAGAGCACTACATGCAACGATCCGAACAAATTCCGAGCCGCCTGTGGCTGGCAAGCGATGGCGAGTGCGCATCGGGCATGATGTTGCAAAAACTTCCCGAACAGGCCTCAACGGAGGACGATCGGCATTGGGAACATTGCCAAATACTGGCCGACACGCTGCACCGGCCCGAAATGCTTGCAAGCGACAACGAAACCCTGCTACACCGCCTGTTTTGGGAGTCCCCGGTGCGATTGCTCGATCAGCATGCTTGTCACTTTCGCTGCAGCTGCTCCCGCGAAAAAGTCGCAGCGATGCTGCAAATGCTCGGTAAAGAGGAGGTTGACAGCGTGTTGGGCGAGCAAGGCAGCGTCCGAATCCACTGCGACTACTGCAATGCTTTTTATCGCTTCGGTGCCGATGACTGCGAAGCGCTCTGGTAGGCTAAGCCGACGGTGCGAATCTCGTGCGACTTCGCATCGCTGGCTTCGGTGATCTGAACGAACATCTCACCCGACTTGACCATTCCCAGTTCGTAACGCGCACGCTCTTCGATCGAGACCGTGCCTACTTGTAAATCTCTCACATCGGCTTCAAGTGCAGCGTTACGCTGAACAAGTCGTTGGTTTTCTGCGCGCTGGATTTGCAATTGCCTATCGAGTTCCCACACACGCAACCAGCCCCCTTTGCCAATCCATAAGGGATACTGGACGAGTAGCAATAAGCCGATGAGCAGGTAGCTGAAGTGTCGTGCGGTCATGTGCGTGAAGAGCCAAAGCTCCTAGCGCAGATTATAGAACGCACTTTTGCCCGGATACAACGCTTGAGCACCTAATTCTTCCTCAATTCGGAGCAATTGGTTGTACTTCGCCATCCGATCGCTTCGGCTGAGCGATCCTGTCTTGATTTGCATGGCTTGCGAAGCAACTGCCAGGTCCGCAATCGTTGAATCCTCGGTTTCTCCCGAGCGATGCGAAACCACGGCGGTGTAACCGTGCTGCCTTGCCATCTCGATCGCAGCCAGGGTCTCAGTCAGCGTTCCAATCTGATTCATCTTGATCAAAATCGAATTCGCGATGCCTTGCTCAATGCCACGCTTCAAAAGCTTGGTATCGGTCACAAAAAGATCATCGCCCACCAGTTGCACCCGATCGGCGAGCTTTTGCGTAAGCAGCTTCCAACCCTCCCAGTCGTCTTCTGCCATGCCGTCTTCAATGCTCACAATCGGATAACGGTCAGCCCAGGTCGCAAGCAAATTCGCAAAGCCCTCTGCGTCGAGCTTGAGTCCTTCGGCCTGAAGATGATAATAACCATCACGATAAAACTCGCTTGCCGCGCAATCCAGACCGAGCACAATCTGATCACCCGCAACAAATCCGGCTTGATCAATCGCCTGAAGAATCAACTCAATGGCCGCCTCATGCGATGCCAGTCCAGCGGGCGCAAAGCCTCCCTCATCACCCACTGCGGTCGAAAGACCGCGATCGTGAATCAAAGCCTTCAGCGCATGAAAGATCTCGGCACCGTAGCGCAATGACTCGCGAAAGCTTTCTGCACCAACCGGCAGAATCATGAACTCCTGCATATCGAGTCGGTTGTTTGCATGCGCACCGCCATTGATCACGTTGATCATCGGCACTGGCATCCAGCGTGCGTGCATACCGCCCATGTAGCGATAAAGTGGCAGGCCAGATTCCTGCGCAGCCGCGCGGGCGCAAGCCATCGACACTGCAAGGGTGGCGTTTGCGCCGAGCCGCGATTTGTTGTCGGTTCCATCGAGATCGATCAGCACCTGATCAATCGCAGACTGCGCCATGGCATTCAGTCCAAGCAAGGCCTCGGCGATTTCGGTCTTGACATGCTCGACCGCTTGAAGCACGCCCCTGCCGAGATAGCGACTGCGATCGCCGTCGCGCAATTCAATCGCCTCGCGGCTTCCGGTCGAGGCGCCCGAAGGCACTGCCGCGCGCCCGAAGGCGCCGGAATCCAGGCGAATATCGCATTCAACGGTTGGGTTGCCCCTTGAATCGAGCACTTCGCGTGCGGTGACATCAACAATGGCTGCCATAGTCTTTAGATTCCCTTGTAATCCAGTTCCGCAAAACCGTCTTGTTTGACAACATCATCGAGTCGCTTGAGCTGCCCCAGCAGGGATGCCATGCGCTCGAGTGGCCAGGCGTTTGGACCATCTGACTTCGCCTCAGCCGGGTTGGGATGGGTTTCCATGAATAAGCCGGCAACGCCGCTTGCTACCGCAGCGCGGGCCAAGACCGGCACAAACTCGCGTTGACCGCCCGAGGCATGCCCAAGCCCCCCCGGTAATTGAACCGAGTGCGTGGCGTCAAACACAACCGGACACTGACACAGCCGCATGATTGCCAGGGCGCGCATATCGGAGACCAGATTGTTGTATCCAAAACTTGCGCCCCGTTCGCACACCATCAGTTGCGCAAGCTGCCCTTTTGCTGCGGCCGCATCGCGCGCCTTGGCAACCACCTGTTGCATATCGGATGGCGCCATGAATTGGGCCTTTTTGATGTTTACCGGTTTGCCTGCCACCGCTACTGCTGCAATAAAGTCCGTTTGGCGCGCTAAAAACGCTGGTGTTTGCAACACATCGACCACTGCGGCAACCGCTTCGATCTGCGATGCCTCATGCACATCGGTGAGCACCGCCAAGCCGAGTTCCGAACGCACACGCTCAAGGGTTTTGAGGCCTTCTTGCAGGCCGGGTCCACGAAATGATTTTCCAGAGCTTCGATTCGCCTTATCAAAGGAACTTTTAAAGATCAAATGGATACCTAATACATCACAGATTTGCTTTAAGGACTCTGCAGTACGCAGCACAAGCGAGTCGGACTCGATCACGCAAGGGCCCGCGATCAAGAAAAAAGGATAAGCAAGACCGACGGGACGGCCGCAGAGCGTCAAGACGGCCGATTCGGCTTGGTTTGCCAGCATCTGTGGTCTGCTAGGCTCGCGCTCGGGTCTGCAGCGCGGCTTGCAGATAGGCGATGAACAAGGGGTGCCCGTCGCGCGGCGTGGAGGTGAATTCGGGATGGAACTGTACCCCGACAAACCAGGGATGCACCTGCTGGGGCAGTTCGATCATTTCGGTCAGCCCCTCGTGCGGCGTTTTCGCTGAAACAACCAGCCCGTGGGTCTCGAGCAAGCCGACATAATGGTTATTGACTTCGTAGCGGTGACGGTGCCGCTCATTGACCGTATCGCCGTAAATCGCAAAAGCCAGGCTGCCCTCGCGCACCGGACAGCGTTGCGCACCAAGCCGCATCGTTCCGCCCAAATCAGACTCCTGGCTTCGGCGCTCGAGCTGTCCTTGGCGATCAAGCCATTCGGTAATCAGGCCAACCACCGGATGGCTTGTCTGTTCATCGAACTCGGTACTGTTGGCTTGCGCCAAACCACAACAATGGCGTGCGAACTCAATCACTGCAAGTTGCATACCGAGGCAAATCCCCAGGTAAGGAATGCGCTTTTCGCGCGCATAGCGAATCGCTGCGATTTTGCCCTCAACACCGCGCTTACCGAAGCCGCCCGGCACAAGAATCGCATCAAACTGCGATAAATGGCTCACCGACAGTTCATCAACCTGCTCCGAGTCGACATAGTCAATCGCAACCCTTGAGTCGGTGTGCAAACCCGCATGAATCAGCGCCTCCGTCAACGACTTATAAGATTCGGTCAGATCAACATACTTGCCGACCATGGCAAGCCGCAGATGATGTTTGGGTTTGCTCAGCCCGGCAACCAGTCGATCCCATACCGACAAATCGGCGTTGGGGGCCTGAATGCGCAGCAGGTCGGTGAGTCTTTCATCCACACCTTGTTCGGAAAGCATCCGCGGTATTTTGTAGATCGAATCAACATCCCAGACCGAAATCACCGAGTCGAGCGACACGTTGGAAAAAAGCGAGATCTTTGAGCGTTCCTCTTCCGGAATCGGCCGGTCAGCGCGGCACAACAACAGATCGGCCTGGATGCCGATTTCGCGCAGCTTTTGAACCGAGTGCTGAGTCGGTTTTGTCTTCAATTCACCGGCCGAAGCGATATAGGGCACCAGGGTGAGGTGCACAAAGCAGCAACTGCCCCTTCCAAGTCGCAAGCTCATTTGGCGCGCTGCTTCAAGAAAAGGCAGTGATTCGATATCGCCGACCGTACCCCCGATTTCGACCATCGCGACTTGCGCAGGCTCGCCGTCATCGAGCATGGTGCCGCGCTCGATGAAAGCCTGAATCTCATTGGTAATGTGAGGAATCACCTGCACGGTGCGCCCGAGGTACTCGCCGCGGCGCTCTTTTCGGATCACTGAGTCGTAGATCTGACCGGTCGTGAAATTGTTACTGCGCCGCATTCTGGCGCGAATAAAGCGTTCGTAATGACCCAAATCGAGATCGGTTTCGGCGCCATCTTCCGTGACAAAGACTTCGCCATGCTGAAAGGGGCTCATCGTTCCCGGATCAACGTTGATGTAGGGGTCGAGCTTGAGCAGGGTGACCCGCAGGCCACGCGATTCAAGCAATGCCGCCATCGAAGCAGCCGCGATGCCTTTGCCCAGCGATGACACCACGCCGCCGGTCACGAAAACAAATTGGGTCATGGGCAAGTTCCGTGAAAGCGGAATTATAGCTTCAGCCTGTGAAGCGCTTATTTCAGGCTGCGTGCCATGATCCGGCCACCGATTGTGATCATCCAGGAGCAGAAAATTGGACCCAAACATGTATGAAGCAGGCCTGCGAGTGCGAAAGGACGTGCTAGGCGAGGACTATGTCAACAAAGCGATTCAAAGCGCTGATGACTTCAGTCGTCCCTTCCAGGAACTTGTCACCGAGTTTTGCTGGGGCGCTTGCTGGACCCGGCCCGGCCTTGATCGCCGTACCCGCAGCATGCTGAACCTTGCGATGCTTTCGGCACTCGGACGCGCCCATGAACTCAAGCTCCATATCCGGGGCGCGCTCACCAATGGCGTGAGCAAAGAGGAGATCCGCGAAGTGCTGATTCAATCGGCTGTCTACGCCGGTATCCCCGCAGGCGTTGAAGCCTTCCGCTGCGCAAAGGAAGTCTTCGCCGAACTTGATCAAGCTTAAGCCAAGCATGAACGTGGAGGCGATGCTGGGTTTTATCGGTCTTGGCCATATGGGTTTGCCGATGGCCTCACGCCTTTTAGCGGCCGGCCACAAAGTACTTGCCTTTGATTTGCGTCAAGACGCCTGCCTAGCACTTGCCGCACAGGGCGCTGAGATCGCAGCAAGCCCTCGAGCAGTTGCTGATCGCGCGATCACGGTGTTTCTGAGCCTGCCGACCCCCCAGATTGTCCGTCAGGTGATTGAAGGCACACAGCAGGGCGAGGGGCTCTTGGGAGCCTCAGCGATGAAGGTCGTGGTTGATTTGTCCACCACCGGTGCAAGCACCACGATTGAGCTTGCCAGAGTCGCTCAGCAGGCCGGTGTTTGCTATGTTGATTCACCGGTAAGCGGCGGTGTGAGTGGTGCTGTGGCCGGAACGCTTGCGCTCATGTGTGCCTGTCCCCGTAAGGACTATCAGGCAATTGAGGGCCTGCTTGCGGTTTTCGGCAAGGCCTTTCATGTGGGCGAAGCCGCAGGACTGGGGCAGAGTATGAAACTTGCCAACAATATGCTCTCTGCAACCGCCATGGCGGCTAGTGCCGAGGCCATCGCATTTGGCGTGAAACAAGGCCTCAACCCCATGGTCATGGCCGAGGTGATCCAGGTTTCATCAGGTGCTAACACCGCGATTCGCGACAAGTTCCCCAAGGCAATCATTCCCAGGCTTTTCAATCTGGGTTTTACAAGCGGCCTGATGAACAAGGACGTTCAACTCTGCCTTGAAGAGGCTCAGGCCTGCGGTGTTCCGATGGCCATCGGCTCGGCGGTCGGCGCGATCTGGAACGAAACGGTCGAGCGACTCGGCGCAGAAAGCGACTTCAGCGAAGTAGCAAAAATTATTGAGGCAAAAGCTGGCGTGCTTATCGAAGTCAAGCCATCGTCATCCAAGGAGTAAAACTTTGGAACCTTATGAAGTTTATGCCCTTAAGTACGCCGACCATCCGAATCGGCCTGCAGCAAACAATTTCATCAGTCACGACGATCACGATGGCACGATGCCCATCGATTATTTTGTATGGCTCATCAAGCAAGCTAGCCGACACTGGATTGTCGACACCGGATTCAGCCGGCAAGCGGGCGAATCTCGAGGAAGGCGATTTCTAGCCTGTCCCGGGGATACCCTGAAGGCCATGGGGGTTGATCCCGAAGGGATCAGCGATGTGATCATTACCCATATGCATTATGACCACTGCGGCAATCATCATTTGTTTGGTGATGCGCGCTTTCATTTGCAGGATCGAGAAATCGCCTACGCAACCGGACGATGCATGTGCTTTAAGTCTATGCGTGAGGCCTACGATGAAGAAGACGTTGTTACCATGGTTCGCCGCGTGCATCGCGGCAAAGCGGTGTTTCATGATGGCGATGAGGAAATTGCAGCAGGACTGAGCCTTCATCGCATCGGGGGGCACACCATGGGTTTACAAAGCCTGAGAATTCACACCCGCAAAGGTTGGCTGGTACTGGCATCGGACGCCGCACATCTTTACGCCCATATGGAGCAATCCCGACCCTTTCCGATTGTTTATAACGTTGCCGATATGCTTGAAGGACATCAAAGGCTTTATGGTTTAGCCTCAAGTCCCGATCTGGTAATCCCAGGACATGACCCTTTGGTCATGAAAAAGTACCCCGCGCCTTCACCCGAACTTGAAGGACGGGTCGTAAGACTTGATTAAGCGGGGTTGTGTCAGGGCCTCAGCTTGACCGGCGTATCGGGAAGGGCACCCAGGAACCAAGCGCCTCGCGGTGAGGCACCCAGGA
>Ga0214921_10001038_pt1 | contig 48631 bp, 42 predicted proteins | sample LL1505_MetaG_FD_177992 | JGI IMG/M metagenome (GOLD analysis project Ga0214921, IMG submission 177992) | Freshwater microbial communities from Lake Lanier, Atlanta, Georgia, United States - LL-1505 | ecosystem: Environmental > Aquatic > Freshwater > Lake | place: USA: Georgia | collected... | reverse complement strand
ACATTTAGTTGTATTACATTTAGTTGCATCACATTTAGTTGCATCATTTTTATTGTCAAGAAATTTTATTACTTCGTTCATGATATAGTGCAGTTATTATTTTTATATTATATTTCATAATCATTTTATTTATATTTTTACAGTCATTATATTTTTACAGGCATTTCACCAAATTTTATAAAAGGGTGTAAAGGTGCAAAGGGTGCAAAGGGTGCAAAGGGTGCAAAGGGTGCAAAGGGTGCAAAGGGTGCGAAGGTGCAAAAGTAATTAAGAAATTTTTTGGAGGGGAAATATATTTTGATTTATAATGTATTTAATAAACAATTTAAAAATAAATTGAAATATAAAATATCTAAATGATTCAGTCACATATCCCTACATTACAGTATCAAACCACTATGAAGTCCTCCAAGCCAAATACTTGTGATGCCATTGAAGATATGTTTGACTTTCATGAAGATAAAGATAATAATAAATATATTGAAGCCCCATGGTCAATTATTAATTCTTATTTCAAGGGGAATCATTTAGATAAACTTGTTAGACATCAATTGGAATCTTATAATAATTTTGTTAATTACCAAATTATTAAAACTATTGATATGTTTAACCCTGTCAATATTGCATCAGATCAGGATTTTGATCCAAAATCAGGAAAACATGCATTAGAAATATGTATTACCTTTGAGAATTTCCACATGTATCGTCCGCAAATCCATGAAAATAATGGTGCAACAAGCCTAATGTTTCCACAAGAAGCGCGACTTCGTAATTTTACATATGCATCGGCTATGACGGTTGATATCAATGTGAAGTTTCTAGTTCGGTCTGGTGAAAATCTAGAAAACACACAGACATTTTATAAGACTTTGCCCAAAATTCATATTGGTAAAATGCCGATTATGTTGAAATCTAATATTTGTGTATTAACTCAATACAAACATGTTGAGAATGTGAATACTGGAGAATGTAAACATGATGCAGGCGGATATTTTATTATAAATGGTTCAGAAAAAACTGTATTAGGGCAAGAACGCGCAGCAGAAAATCGTGTTTATTGTTTCAATGTGTCAAAGAATAATACAAAGTATAATTGGAGCGCAGAAATAAAATCAGTTCCGGATTTCAAATGTATCTCACCAAAGCAAATCAATCTTTATTTATCATCTAAGAATAACGGTTTTGGTTTTCCGATTTATGTTCAATTACCGCGATTAAAACAAACAATACCTCTTTTCATTGTATTTAGGGCATTAGGTATTATTTCTGACCAAGAAATTTGTCAGAAAATTTTGCTGAATATTGATGCGACTAAGGAGAAAGAAGTATTGCAAGGTCTGCAAGCTTCTGTCATTGATGCAAATACATATTTAACACAAGAAGATTGTATTCGTTACATTACTTCGTTTGCAATGTATACGCCGATTAATATGGACAAGGAAACAGGGGCAAAAAAGAAATATGAATTCACTCTAGATATTTTGAGTGGCGATTTATTTCCACATTGTAGTAATCCAGTGCAAAAAGTGATGTTTCTTGGATACATGGTATATCGTTTGTTAGAAGTCAGTTTTGAATGGGTTAAACCTGATGATCGAGATTCTTATATCAATAAGCGCATTGATTTGACTGGTACATTGCTGAATAATTTGTTTCGTAATTACTTCAACAAATTGGTGAAGGATATGGAGAAGCAAATTATAAAGGAAATTAATACTGGTTCGTGGAAATCAACTGATGATTATTTGCGCATTGTAAATGAGACAAATATTTATAAAATTATTAAGTCAACCACGATTGAAAACGGAATCAAACGCGCATTATCTACTGGCGATTTTGGTATTAAACATGTTAGTAGTAATAAGGTCGGTGTTGCTCAGGTACTAAATCGGTTGACTTATGTAGCAAGTTTAAGTCATTCTAGGCGAATTTCCACTCCTACAGATAAGAGTGGAAAACTTATTCCACCTAGAAAGTTGCACAATACTACATGGGGATTCTTATGTCCTGCGGAGTGTTTTGACCCTGCTACTCCGATTTTAATGTGGGATGGTTCTGTTAAACTTGCTGGAAACATAGTAGTCGGAGATATTCTTGTTGATGACAATGGAAAACCTACTGAGGTTCGTACTACTTGTTCTGGATTTAAGAATATGTATGATGTTATTCCTGATAAGGATAATTTTATGCAACATCGCGTTACCGATAATCATATTCTTACACTGAAAATACGCCGTCACAAATCTATTAGAAAATCTGATGGTAAATTAAAAAAATATACTCATATGGTAGAATTTCTTAATCGTGAAAAAACAAATTTTCAAAGAAAAAATTTCACTTCTTTAAAAGAAGCAGAGGATTTTGTTGACAGTTTTGATGATGATGATACACTAGATATTACAATTGAAAATTATTTAAAACTGAACCAAACTACAAAGAACCATTTGGTTTTATTCAAAGTAGAAGGAATTCACTGGACCAAAAAAGAGGTTGAAATGGACCCATATTTACTTGGTATGTGGTTAGGAGATGGTCTCAGCGATGGTACAGGGTTTGCATTGAATTACAAAACAGACCATGAGACGCTAGCTTACTGGGAAAAATGGGCAGAAGAAAATGGAGCAATAATTACAAAAGATGAAAGATATGGTTTCTCAGTTGTGTCTAAGAAAAATAAAGATGCTACTTCTGCTGGATTATGCAATCGTGTAGAAGAGGCTCCACTCAAAAAATATCTTCGTAAATATAATCTTCTGAAGAACAAGCATATTCCGAATGAGTATCTTACAAATGATAGAGACACACGATTAAAGGTTTTGGCTGGATTAATAGATACTGATGGTTCAGTTCGTGCAGAAGGCCGTGAAATTCGCATTTGTCAAGGGCCTGCTAATTATAGAATAATTGAAGACGCTCATACATTGGCAATGTCTCTTGGATTCTCGTGTGGTGTTAAAGAAGGAAGAAGCCAATGGACTGATGAGAAAAGTGGTGAGAAAAAGTTTAGCACCTATAAAGAACTAACCATTACAGGACATAAAATTTGTGAAATACCAACACTTCTTCCGCGTAAGAAATTAACGAGTATAGAGAACAAAACACAGATTTTAAGGAGTAAATCATTTATGTCCAGTAAATTTAACTTGGTAGAAACTGGAATTGGTCCTTATGTTGGATGGCAACTACACGATAAACGCGGTAGATTTTGCTTCAAAGATGGTCTCATATCTCATAATACCCCGGAAGGGGCAAGCATTGGTGTGGTAAAAAATCTGAGTTACATGTCACATGTGACCATAACTTCCAACTCAATGCCAATTTATGAATATGTGATGCCGAATATTTTGGATATTACCACTTTAAAAACAGAAGAATTATATGGTAAAACGAAAATATTCATAAATGGTGCATGGGTTGGAATAAGCAATGACCCATTAAGTTTATATAATATGTTGAAGGAAAAGAAAACTCGTGGCATTATTAATATTTACTGCTCTATTGTGTTTGATTATAAGAGGAATGAAATTAGGATTTGCAATGATGGAGGTCGCATTACTCGTCCTTTATTAAGAGTGATTGATAATAATATAATTGTGAAAAAATCTATTATTAGTGAATTAGATAAGGGGAATTTAGTTTGGGATGATTTATTAACCAATTGTAAGATAGATGAATCTATTATTGAATATATTGACCCTGAAGAGCAAAGTTGGTCATTAATAGCAATAAAACCCACAGATATGATTTCTCAACCAAGTAGCGGAGAAATTTATAGATATACTCATTGTGAAATTCATCCGAGTACTATGTTTGGTATATTAGCGTCATGTATTCCATTTCCAGAACATAACCAGTCACCCAGAAACACATATCAAACAGCGCAAGCAAAACAAGCAATGGGAGTTTATGCGACGAATTATGCGGAGCGAATGGATAAAACCGCTTATGTCTTGAATTATCCTGCCAGACCAATGGTAGATACTCGTGTCATGGACATGATTCATATAAATAAAATCCCATCTGGTTGCAATGTTGTAGTGGCTATTATGACACATACTGGATATAATCAAGAGGATTCATTGCTTTTCAATAAGGGGTCTATTGACCGTGGATTATTCCAGACGACTATTTATCACACAGAAAAGGATGAAGATAAACAGAAGATTAATGGTGATGAAGAGATTCGCTGTAAACCGGATGCATCTAAAACGAAAGGGATGAAGTTTGCGAATTACAACAAAGTAAATAGCAAAGGGCTTATTCCTGAAAATACATTAGTAGAAAATCGCGATGTCATTATTTCAAAAGTTGTTCCAATTAGAGAAAATAGGAATGACCATACTAAAGTCATTAAATATGAAGACCAAAGCAGAATTTATAGAACAGAAGAGGACACATATATTGATAAGAATTATATTGACCGAAACGGAGATGGTTATAATTTTGCGAAGGTGAGATTGCGTGCTGTTAGAAAGCCTGTGATTGGTGATAAGTTTTCATCAAGAAGTGGGCAAAAAGGTACTATAGGTAATATTATTCCAGAAGAGAATATGCCCTTTACTAGTACTGGATTGAGACCTGACTTAATGTTGAATCCTCATGCGATTCCTTCGCGTATGACCATTGCACAATTAAAGGAGACGCTGATGGGCAAGGTTTTGATAGAGTTAGGTTTGTTTGGGGATGGTACCAGTTTTGGAGACCTTGATATTAATATTGTCCGAGACGAATTAATAAAATTAGGGTTTCAAAGTTCAGGGAATGAGGTTTTATATAATGGAATTACAGGTGAGCAAATAGAATGTGATATCTTTATTGGTCCAGTGTTTTATCAAAGGCTGAAGCATATGGTGATTGATAAGGAACATAGTCGTTCTATTGGACCCATGGTGAATTTAACGAGACAACCGGCGGAAGGTCGTAGTAGAGATGGTGGGCTTAGATTTGGTGAGATGGAAAGGGATAGTATGATATCACATGGAGCAGCTCGTTTTACAAGAGGTCGTATATATGATGCGTCAGATAAATATCAAGTATATACTTGTAAGAAATGTGGTCTAGTTGCAGCATATAATGATAAGGTTCAAATTCACAGATGCAGAACTTGTGATAATAGGACCGATTTTGCTTATGTAGAAATTCCTTATGCTTGCAAGCTGTTGTTCCAAGAATTAATAACTATGAATATTGCACCCAGAGTTATTACAGAAAATTAAAAGATTTTATTTCCACCTTAAACAGAACCTAGAGTTGCATTATTTGGATTTGAGCTATTATCTCCTCTTGCACCTGGTTTACCTATCACATTATTTTTCATTATTTTACTATTAGCTTTCTTTTATTTCTTTTAATTTTTCTTGATTTTCTTAATTTTCTTAATTTTCTTGATTTTCTTGATTTTCTTAATTTTCTTAATTTTCTTTTAGTCCTTTTTTGTTTTCTTGATTTTCCTCCACCTCCTTTGGAATAAGATTCACCACCTCCTAGTAGTTTTTCTGAATCTGACATACCCTCTCTCTTCTTTCGTTCTATTAAATAATCTTCTATAGTTCTTATTGCATATTGTACAACTTCTAATACTTTCTTTTTGTAATGGAGAACTTCTTTGCCTTCTTTAATAAAAAATTCTTGAATAATTTTATGAAATTCTAATGGAATTTTACTCATCAATACCATCATAGACAATCCGCCCTCTTCTTTTAATTTACTCGCTGCTTGATTGAGTTGAACAAGTAGGTCTTGAATACTTTGTATTTCTTTTTTATCCAATTTAGTTATTAGTTTTAATTTTTGTTCTTCAAGTTGATTTATTAGTTCTGGTTTTTGAAGTTCATACATTAAATCTATTAAATCATCTTTAATATTAAATGGTGTACGACAGAATGGACAAGGGAGACTACTCGGCATGCCTTGAGAATTATAATACTTTTTTAAACATCTATAATGAAAATTATGTCCACAAACATTTATTTTTACAGGGTCTATTTGACCCAAAAGTTCATAACATATAGGACATCTCTCAGAATTTAATAAATCTATATTTGTTACATCCATTTATATTATATTATTCATATATTTATTTTTACATATATCATGAAACTTATTGCATATTTATCCAACTGCATATTTCCAATTTCCCCTTATTAAAGTTATTTTAGCGAAGCAAATATGCTCACAAAATAATATTTTCCCTTTAAAATGTCACTACCAAGAATAAGAAATTATTATACTTATTATAAATAGGTGATTTTTAGAAATGATTTTTTATAGACTTTATATATATGTCAATTGGTTATACGAATCTTTATGGCTCAGTGGGTCCAACATTAAGGATAAATGGACTTGGACCTGGTTTCAAGCCCCAATATAGAACGCAGTTTTCTTTAGGTAAAGGTATTCCAGGTTTCATTCCGCAGAGGCTAGTAGATGATGATTATACTTATGAGGATTATATGAATGACCGCGACATTGTTGTTGAAGGTTGGAATACAAATTACAGAAAGGAGATTAATGCCCTTACAGGTAAACCAGCAAGAGCCATAACTCCTTTTCGTGCTGTGACAAATTCAGGAGATTTATTAAGTCGTAAGTATTATACATGTGGTGGTCCATGTCAGACATTTCAGAGCAGACCAGGTTTGAGTGGTTTAAAGCAAAGATTTGGTGCAGTAATGTTTAAATGTGATGGTACAAATGTACAACCAGCAGCATGTAACATAAGATATGTATATGATAGCTCTGATTATTCAAGATATTTAAAACAACGTTCTATTAATCAAACATATAATAACTTAAGCAATGGTGGTAACGAATCAAGTGGTAGTCAAGTTGCATGGCGTGCTATTCGCAGATATTAATAGGGAGTTGAGCTCTTTTATTACCTTGAAAATTCTGAAACTTTGAAAATCCAGTGTTTGAAAATCCAGTGATTATATATTATTTATACAATAATAAAATAATAATATATAATAAAATGACTACAATAGCTTATCATCAGTATACCAATATTCCATATTCAGGTGGTTCTTATAACTCTTATCCAATTCCTGGACCAATGAGCACAAGTCAAACAGCTGGTGGAATTCGCATTAATCATACTTTAGGTGCATTACCAGGAATTCATCCGAATCCTCCGCAGTTTGGAGTTGCAGATGGAGCAAGTGAATTTTCTAATGCACGAAGATATTATTGGCGTACAGCAAAAAGTGTAGATGCACAAGCAGCAGCCAATACTTTAGGGAAAGCATCAAGACCTTCAAATTATACTGCTCATACTAGTCAAAGACAATATCCTGTATCAACTCATATGAATTACATTGCACCGAAAGATTCATCGCAAAGAACAGAGATGTTAAAGGCAAAAGCAGTTGGTAAGAGTTCATACAAGATTGGACTGCCTACAGAGGCTCTACTTTCTTACAAAAATTATAATAGGAATGATGTGAAGACAGCGCTTAAATTTGCAAGGTCAGGTGGTTGTGTTGCACCGGCAAAGAAGGGGTCTATTTATAATAAAACTTTATGTAATGGTCGTGTGTGTGCATGGGGTTCTCAAGTGAGTTCAACCTATTAATTGAATAAAGTTGCATTTCTATTTACACTCTTTAAAATATTTAGATATTCATTGCTTTTAGTAATTTTTTGAGAAAAAGTAGTAACATCATCAGCATTTTTGAATTTATTTTCATTAATAGATTTAATAACTAAATTAACATATGAATGAGTTAATGGTCCAAAATTATATTTTAATTTAACCCATTTATCTCTTAATTGTTTAGATGTGAAATAAGATAAAAATGTTGCAAACCATGCATGATTTTCTGTAAGCGTTAAGGTGTTAGTGGTTATAAAATCTTCTACTGATTGAAAAATTTTATTAGAAATAAAATTTACTGTAACTTGGTCATCACTTTTTTGATTATTATGTTGATATTCTTGATTATCACTTAAAAATTTAAAATTAAGTGAACTTATAAAATTTGGACATTTATCATAATAATCAACCATTACTTTATTAACATCATTGAATCCTCTATCTATCATTTGTATTGTAGCACTATTTACACTACCAGCATATTGATTCCTAAATAAGAAAAAAGATAATAAAAGACTTGTTGCAGTTAATACACCAGTGAGAACATTAAATTTATTAATAATTTCAGGGCTAAATAAATATTTTTTATAAAAAAAAGAGAAAAATATGAAACCAATAGAAATAAATTGTAGAATTAATATTAAGTACATAAAAAAACCAGCATACATAATTATATTATACAAAATATTTTATTATTTATTAATATTATAAATATGAACTATTATTTGGTTGAATTTTTAGGAACATTATTTTTATCCTTTATCATTTTTGCTACAGGAAATTATTTAGCAATTGGTGCTGCTCTTGCAGTGGCTGTCTTGTTAGCTGGTTCGGTTTTTAAAAATGCCGCGTTTAACCCTGCTATTACACTTGCTTTATTGGCAAGTGGTAAATTACCATCAAATGATGTTATACCCTATATTGTTGCTCAAATTGCTGGAGCCTTAGCAGGTCTTGAATTAGTAAAATTATTCATTAAAAAGTAATTTGAAATTTATATTAAATTTTTGTTAATTCTTTAGTAAAAATTTATATTTTCTGTATTTATATTATATAATGTATAACGAAAACGACCCATATAGTAATGAAATTAATGGAAATTTTGGATTTGATTTTTCAGGAAATAATATGCCATATTCATCAATGTCTTCAAGAATGTCACCATCAGGAATGTCACCATCAATGTCTTCAAGAATGTCACCATCAGGAATGTCACCATCAGGAATATCACCATCAATGCCATCAGGAATGTATTATGGAAGTTATGGGTCAGGTACAGGTGCAATTACAAGTTCAAATAAAAGTGAATCAGGGTGTGGTCCTGATGAAGAACCTGGTACGTTGTATGGTTGTAAAAAAAAAGCTAAATCGTGTCCTGGTGGTGCTGCAACAAATTGGTATGGTGGTTGTGATACATGTGAATATGGTAAAGTAAAAAATTTTTTGGGTTCTTGTGTAGATGCGAATCCTAGGAGTTCGTTAAGTTTTATAGGTCTTGGTGGTAAAAAAGGTAAAAAATCAAAAAAAAATAGTAATAAAGTGATGCGAAGAGGAAAAATGTTTGGAGGAATGCGTGGAGGAGGGTATCATGGACCAGCAAATCCTTATAATCAAAATATATGGACAGAACCAGGTCAATATCCTTCTGCTGTTGGAGGTAGAAGAAGTAGGAAGTCTAAAGGTAGAATGACACGAAAATACAAAAACAAACGCACAAGAAAATGCAAACACAAACGCAATAGAAAATGCAGCAGAAAATGCAATAAGAAATAAGAAATAAGAAAATATATAATATATAATTTTACATAATATAAAATTAGATATAATTTACTTGGTATGTTTTTTTTCAATCATTTTATACAAAATATAGACGCCGAGAATACTTAAGGAGGCAAAATATAATTGTACAATTGGGTCATCAGGCATTGTTAATTCTCCATAATTTAAAGCAGGTGTTTTATTATTTTGATATGCTTCTCTACAAACTTGACCAGTAACAGGGTTTCTTCTATTAGGGAAACTGCAAGAATCAATATTGCTAATATCTGCTAATGCAACAAATTGTGTTTGATTTCTTCGTACATTATTATTATCAACTGTTTGCATTGTAATAGATTGACATTCAGGTTTTGAGCCAGCCATAAATGAGCCCATAATAGCAAATGGATTTAACACATTTAAATCACTCATGACACCAGGTATTAAACCTCTTAAGCTTGAAAAATTCATGCCCATTCCAGAACTAATAAATGGAATATTTCCTTGAGGAATGTTATCAATATAAATATATCGTTCAGCATCTTTACCACTACTTACATCTATACATTTACCTCCAGTTTGCAAGAAAAATCTATTTCCTAAAGGTCGCCCTGTTTTGGATGCATCTCCTCCACCAGCAGCAATTAATTCCACATAGCCAATAAGACCAGTAATATTTCTAGTCATTTGTTGAATAGTACCTCTATCACTCATACCCAGTTCAGTAGGTGTTTTTATATTTTGTGAATAAGGATATACAGGACCTAATAATCTTTCTTGAAGACTAGCAGGGTCTTTTGCTGCATCTGTGAATATATTTGACATTTATATATATATATAAATTTTTATATTATATTTATTTTATTATTTTATTATTTTGCTAATCTAAAGGTAAGTAGATAAATCTTCATTAGTTGTAGTAGTAGTTATAATAGGTTCTTCATCTTCATCACCTTCAATATCTTCAACACCGGTTAACATATCTGTTGTTTTAGAAAAAGAACTAACTGCTTCAGCATTTTGTTCATTTAAGCCAATAATTTGTTCATTTAATATTTTGACATCTTCTTCTAATATATTTATCCTGTTTTTAATTTCAGGAATTTGTTCAACTTCTTTTCTGAGAACTTCAATATTTCCAGCATTAGTTTTTCCTAATATAAGTGGGTCTTCTGGATAATCTTTATATGTTCCAGCAGAATTTTCCAAACCTTCTCTCTTACAAGAAGTTAAAAATTGATATAATAATAATAAAAAGAAAAATACAATCAAAAGATTCACTATCATAATATAATATAATATATTACATTATTTTTATTGTTTTTATTGATTTATTGTTTTATTGTTTTATTGATTTATTGTTTTATTGTTTTATTGATTTATTGTTTTATTGTTTTATTGATTTATTGTTTTATTGATTTATTGTTTTATTGTTTTATTGAATTATTTCTTTTCTTTTTATATTTATATAATGTCTTCAGCAGTTTATCCTCTTGGAATGAGAACATATAATAATGCAGTACTAACAGGTGGTTATAAAACTTGGAAAGGAACAGGAAACCATTCTTTTCCAGTTGCAATAACATCAGGTAATATTCGTCCACTTACAAATAACGACCCTACAAATAATGCACCAGCACCCTTTGGTAAACCTCGTCCAATAAAGCTTTATCGTAGAGGAACAACTACTCCAGTCCCCTTAATTGTTCAAGATTCAAGTAATCCCAATAATTATATTACAGTAAATAGTAATCGTGCAGTTAAATCTTCTACACCTGGTAATCTAATTGATAGAACAATGTGGAGTCCAGGTCAATTTTCAGTAAAACAAAACCCTACCACAGAAATTAATGAAGAAACACAATTAGATAAAGATTGCAAAACATGTAATGGTATTGGGTTAGTAACAAGTTTTAAACCACAAAGATATTTAACAAATAATCCAGAAGAAGTAAGCACGAATTATCCTAGGAGCATTCCAGGTGTAGCAACAATTTGTTGTAATCCAGAACAAAAGGCTCGTAGAATGTGTTTACCAACAAGTACAAATGTTAAAAAAAATTATTTCCAAACTTTACAACAATATAGACAAAATAGATGTCAGACTTATGTTCAGCGTGCATTTAATTTCAGAACAGGATTGATAGATAATGCGATTGATGAGCTTGATTTAGAGAACAATCCATTAATTACACCTTGTCAACTTAAGAATGCTAAACCAGGAGACCCAATTGCTAATTTGAATTTGTATGTAGCGAATTGTTATCCTAGCATTGATTATTCAACAACTTCACAGGCATACATTGTTTTACGAATATTTCAATATATGAATTCTGCAGGGTTGCTAAGTCCTCAAGATGTAAGTAATTTCAATGAACTTAAAATAAAAACGATTACAGATTTCAGAACATTTCTCTCTTCACTTGAATCTGGAAAAACAGTTGAGGCATTTGAATTCTTTGATAGAATCATTTCAAACCCTTATTTGGGAATGAGGTTAACTGGTCCAAATAATCCTCGTGGTTGTAAATTGGTTGTTTACAAACCAAGCAATCCACAGTTTGCAAACCAAGGAGGTGTTATGGCTAGTGCAAGAACATTGAAACTTGCAGTAACTACTATTGAGAAGAATATTTGTGGTTCAACAAATGGTGTTCAAAATAATACAAATACTAATTATTTATTGAATGCTGGTGGAAACCCAAATAATACTAATATTTATAAAGCAAAAGTCCCTCCTTGTAATCCAGCATATTGGATTAAAAATGGTAACCCAAAAACATGTCCTGTTTTCAAAAATTCTCTCAATTACATGGATAAAAATGTATCTAAACTAGGTATTACATCAGCAGGACCTCACCCAGCTACAAATGGTATAAGTACTGATTATTAATTGGTGAGTAGTGGTTTGGTGTTTTCACAAACTTCATTGCGAAGTTAACAAAGATAATAATATTTATTTGATTTTTACAATAAAAATTAAATAAAAAATTGAATGTAAAGAAATATAATAATAGTAATAATACAACAATTAGGAAATAATGGAAAATACAATCCCAACCCCAAATACCAAATCAAAGAATCCTAGAAAAAAGAATATAAAATTGCAGTCAGAGCCAAGCTTACCAAGCTTACCAAGCTTAGACTCAGTAGCAAGCATAGACCCAGTAGCAAGCTTAGATCCAGTAGCAAGCTTAGATCCAGTAGCAAGCTTAGACCCACTATTAAAAGAACAAATAGTGGTTATTCATAATGACTGTATAAGTGAGTTAAGCAAGATGGCTGATAATAGCATTGATTGTGTAATAACAGATCCTCCATATTTTATAGATAAATTAGATAATGAATGGTGTTCTGATGAAATTAAATCGGATAAAAAAAATAGTCATATAAAACATTTACCAAAAGGAATGAAATTTGATAAGAATCAAGTAAAAAATTTATATGATTATTATTTAGAATTAGCGAAATTGTTATTTGATAAAATGAAACCAGGTGCTTATTTCTTATCATTTTCATCACCTCGTTTATATCATGCAATTGCAATGGCATGTGATATTGCTGGATTTGAAATTCGTGATATGATTAATTGGACATATACACAAAGTATGCCAAAAGGAATGTCAATGTCTCATATTATTGAAAAAATGAATATTAGTGAATCAGAAAAACAAAAAATAAAAGAGGAATATAAGGATTTTAAGACACCCCAAATAAGGTCATGTTTTGAACCAATATGTGTTGCAATGAAACCAATAAATAATTTAACCTTTATTAAAAACGAATTACAATTTAAAACAGGACTTTTAGACTTTTCACAAAAAGTTGGTATAAATGGCGACCGTGTTCCAGCAAATATTATAACAACAGAAGAATTTTGTGATGTATATGATAAAAACTTCTTGGTTTCAAAACCAACAAAAAGTGAAAAAGGCGTTAATAATAGTCATATTACTGTAAAACCAGTTATTTTAATGGAACATCTAGTTAAATTATTCAGTAAAAAAGGAGCCTTGGTAGTAGACCCATTTTTAGGGAGTGGTACAACTGCATTAGCTTGTAAAAATGTTGACCGTAGATGTATTGGTATTGAATTAAATGAAGAATATTATAATATTTCTAAAGAAAGATTAAATATCTAATTCAAGATACAACATTCAACATGCTTTGAAATAATTTGATATAATCCTGTAATTGTTCTTGAGAAAATGTGACTTCTCCAGATTCAATTAAATGTTTTAATTTTTTAGAGAGCGGCATTTTTGTAAGAGTATCAAAGAAAACATAATCATCCTTGTATTTAGCTTGAATTGGTGGTTGTAAAACAAGATTGCAATTTGAATTATCTGTTAAACCTGGATTTTTATGACCAAGTTGCCATTGTTCATTAGGAACATCCACATAATCAAATGCAATTGTAGATTTGATTTTTTGAATTTCCGCATTTTTTTGCTCAATTGTACCGTCAAATTTAAAATCCTTGCGCATTTTATGCTTGTTGCTAATTTCATAAGGATAAACAATGTAAAGCCTGCCGCGCTCAGAACCGCTATTTGTCTTTATACCCCATTGTGAATGCTTGTTGAAAAGTTGGATGCTATCCTTTGTTTCAATACCAAATTTGCTACAGAATTGGTCACATGATTGCCTGTCCCAATAACAATATGGATGATTCAACATTGCTGAAAGTGCTTTCCCATTTCCAGAAGAATGTTTTGGTGGTTGTAAATCATTCTTTCTACAGAATTCATTGAATTCATCTGGATAAGGTTTAATTTCAATTACTTCTTCAATGATGATTTTTTTATATTTTTCAGGAGTAAATCCCTGAGTTTCTTCTGACAATTCCTGACTTTCTGATAATATGATTTCACTCATTTTTGTTGAATGTATAAAATAAAAATATTTATTCAATTACTATTCAATTTTTTCTATAATTTCGTTGACAATATTGAGTAACAATTCATCAACAAATTGATATTCATCATTTATTTTCTCTAAAGTCTGAATAGGATTTAAAAATATATTTTGTAGAAGCAATTCGTCATCTAAATGAGGTTGTAAAAATATGTTGACTTTATCTGTGAATTTATTATAAGGAATCTTAAATTTTTGACACATTTGAATACATTTTTGAATATTTATTTTCTTCAATGTTTCTATTTTTTCCTCTTTATTTTTATTTTTCATAATATTCAATGCATAATCCATTGCTTCTAATTGTTGCTCACCTATAATTGCATTTACCTCTTCTATTTTATTCAAAAAATGGTAAGGTAAATCTCCTTCTATCAATGAAAACAAAGATTTATTTGGCACTCTTAATAAAATTTTCTTTAAGTTGTCAATATATATATTATTTTCAGGAAAAGAAGGTTCAAAGAATTTACAAACAATGAATTTTTCATTAGAAAAGATATTGGAGGTGTTGGGTTTAATTATATAAACTTTTTCAAAGAGAGAAGTTAATAAGAAAATAATATCTAATACAACTTTATGGAAAATGTTTCCGATTTTTATAATTGTTATTCCATTTTTGCTTTGATAAATTAAAATATTTAATAATATTAATATTACTTCATCAAAATATAATTGCAACGAGGATTCATCTTTATATTTTTCAAGGTTCAAATCAAAATACATGAATTCAATATTCTGTATATAATTTATTTGAATATTATTTACATAACTTAATAAATCTGTGGTTACATGAATATCGTGCATTTCTTCTCTCAACATATCTATAAATTCTATGGTTGCATCTGGACAAGAACTAAAATGCATAGTTGTAATGTTGTTTGAGAAGGAATCAAATAAGTTAAATATATGTGTAAGTTCCATTAAAATGTAGAAAGAATGTGCTGGTGGTTTCATTTTACTTACTGAAAATTTATAAGTTGGAACCTTTGAAAAGAGAAATTCATAAGGGTTCAAAATTTTAAATAATTCATCATTGTTAAACGCTGCTGTTTCCAGTTCTTTTAATTGTTTGTTCAAATAATTATATAAACTAAATGATATATAAGTTTCAGAATTATCTTCAATGCTTTCCTTAATTTGGGGTATAATTTTTGCAATATTATTTTTTTTTGGTAATGTATAAAAACTCATTACTGATGAGGTTGTATAATATAATGTTTATTATTTAAGCAATAATTTCTTTATATTTCAAATAAAAATATAATAAAAATATAATAAATTATTACATATTTATTATATATTTTTATTTAGACCTTTGCTATTACTCATCTTATAATTACTCATCCATGATTACCAATTTGGGTTTGGTAGCCTTTTTACTCTTTTTCTCCTTTGGTTTAATAACAATTACTTCTTCAGCTTCTTGAGGAACATCTTCATCTTGTGCTTCGGTTGCTTCTACAAGAACCAATTTACGCGACAATTTCACAGGTTTTTTCTTCTGTATAGATGTTTCAGGTCCTTCTTCAAATGTAGCCTTCTTCTTAACTCCAGATTTGCTTACAATTTTTGGCTGTGGTTGTGGTTGTGGAAAAGTTCTCTCTTCAAAGGTTTCCTCTAACAATTCATTGACTACTTTCTCGGCATTAACAGTACGAAGTTTCTTATAAACGAAGTATCTGTTCAAGAATGAAATTTTGCGTTCAAATGCGTTCATTTCAGGTGCGAGTCCATATTCTTTCTTCTTGAATTTATTCTTTTTGATTTCGTCCAACATTTCATTAAAGAGTTCACCAAAGAGTCCAGAACCTTCAGGGAGTCCTAAATGTTGCGCCTCTTCTCTTGGAACAAGTTCAAACCCATAATTGGTCATCAAGCGATTCAAGAAATCAAAATTTACTAAATATTCAGGGAACGATTTATTAATAGATTCTTGATAGACTTCTATTTTATACCCAACGCTGGTAATATCATCATCAAATGTTTCATAATCATAATCCTTTTTTACTTCCCATATTTTTGTCTCATCATCATAGATTTGAACGGATTCGCCGAAGGATTTACTTTTCAACATTTTAAATACAGATTTACCATCATAACAGGTGCCTATGAAATAACCGCCTATTTTAGTGCATTCTGCCAAATTGCGCATAAAACTGTAAAGAGTGTTTTGACTTTCAAAGAAATAATGGAGTGCAAATTGGCAAGAGGCAATATTAAATCCATCTGCACCTTTGCCCCATTGTCGTGCAACTCCAGCACCAAGAATAGAAGCATCTTTGGTACCATGACCGAAAACCGCCTTTGTAATTTGTATTGCGCGGTCATTGAGCATAGCTGCACCAGATGCAATATTTTTACTGCTATTACCGTTTACAAATAGAGCATAAGGGATATTGCGAAAATCCTTACGATAATTGAGGAATCTAGCACATGCTCCATCAACACGGTTTTCCAAATTATCTTTAGCTAAATCAATGCCAAATACGAATGATAATTGTGATGAAATCCATTTGGAGAAATCGCCACCTTTGCCGCAAGCGAAATCAATGAGGGTATCGCCCTTCTTAGCCACACTTTTAATGAGCTTATTCTTTACAAATAAATTATGAAAATCGCGCAGTCCACGAACAATATTACTTTTTGTAATGACATTATAATAGATATCATCATTTGCGATTTCTTCAGGAATATTTGCACCAGTACCAATCATTTGCTCGGTAATTGGATTATGAATAGAACGCCAATTGCTATTTGCTACATGAAATGCATTACCATAATTGGTTGCACCATTTCTATAATCAGCGGTTTTATCGTAACGAACTCTTAGAGGAATCCAACGCCACAATCCTTCACGAGTTAAATCATATGCAAATTCAACGATGGTATCATCACTGAATGTTTCGCCTTCTTGAGTGAACATTTGATTGACACCGGTTTCATCTTTTCTTAACATGATATGGGCAACTCCTGCAGTGGGGTCTGGTGGGTTTGTTGGCATAAATACAGCCTTTTTATAAGTCTTTTCATTATCCACATTTTTATATTCTGGAAGAATATCATCAATGACATCTTGACATGGATTTAGATAACCATGTTCTTTTTCATCAAAGCCGACACATAATAAAAGTGTCTTATATTCGTCTAATTGGTCAATATGATTTGCTGCTAATCCAGATTGAAATATTGGGGTCACTAAGTCGGAACCTGTTGGTGTTTTCTTTGTTTTTACTAGAAAATCAATGGTGTTGAATTGAGGTGGTTTCCATTTGAAAGAATAATTCCATGTTTTCTTGGATAAGGGGCCAGCTTCGCCGATTTTGGAGCCACCAACGCCGATACTAGAAGGAGTAAAGATGAGTCCATCAGTATTATATTCAAAATCTCCGCGTTCTTCTTGTTTCAAAATGAAATTGCAAGCTGCAAATATATTATCTTCAGGATTTGCAGGATAGAAACGCTTACATGTAATACGAAGAGGAGATGGTTCATCTTGTTTATCGCTTCGGTATGCTTCAATATTTCTAATAATGCTTTTCAAAATAGGTAGACGAAGTTTCTCAGCTTTTTCCTCAGGTTTTACTTGAACAAAACCAAATGTGCGAATATCCTTGCCATTTAGGAAATAAATATCAAATGCTGCATATAAGTTGATAAATTTACCGTTTTTATCTGAAGGCACGATTTCGCCGTCAATAATGGTATTGAAATATTCCTTTTTTGAAGTTTGTGAACCACTAAATGCAATTTTCATGTTTGTATTCATCAAATAAATTTTACCATTGCCAGATATGATAAGAAGAGACCTTTCGCCATCTGCTTTATCTGTTACAGTATATCCTTTACGAATATTTGGAAAAACGGAATTATCATTGGGTTCAGCAATATTTTCAATTTGTAAGGTGTAAGAGCTTGGACCAATAAAATCTTTGCTTTTCAAGAAATTTTTTGCAGATTCTTCAAAGGATTCTCCTTTTATAATTTTCAGATATTCAACTCCAATATTTTTAAGTTCAGGATATGAAACAGGGAAATTCGTTCCTTGAAGTCCAGATAGTATAAATTTAATGACTTTGCGTAAAGCACCTTGTATTTTTGCAGCATTATCAAACTCAGTTTTAGGTCCGATTCTTTCATTATCTACTTCAAGTTCTACTTCGTAGGTTTCGCGATTAGTGAAGAGACCAGCTTCTTGAGTAGTATAAAAGGAGTCACTGCGACTTTGATGATTATAAGAGGTCTTCAAAATACTGATATCTACATTAATAGGATAATCAGGATGAGAGAAAGTGACACGATTAATATACCTAAACTTTTTCTTTGAACGCTCCCAAGAATTAAGCATTCCTTTTACGCGACCATCCATTTCACCAACATCTTCTTCTACTTGGAAAGAGACACGAAAATTATAATCGTTGAAATCTGCTGGATATAAAGGAGTATCATCAAAGAAGAACCTACCTTTTTTAATAAAAGACACAGCTAAGGAATTTGCAGAAATAACATTTTTAATATTGTTGGTTTTGCAATAATCTTGAATAGCTGTGAATCCATTAATTTCTGTTCTAATAGGAGAATCCTTGAATCTTCCTGAGGGGTCTAGGAATTCATTTTGAATGCGAAGCATGTAGCGTCCATTCGGATTTTTTGTAACAAAACCAAGGGATTTAATTTTAGAAATAACATTATCGTAATCTATTTTTGTTAAATATTGATTTCCCTTAGTACCAAAACGCACCTCTAATTCATTGTTTATTATTGAACTTCTTACATATGGTTGTTGTCCCCAGAATTTTTCCATAATAAGGTCAAATTGTTTAGGAGGAGGTAAATAAGATGCTTTTTTAAACTCTTTTCTCTCCTTTGCTCTTTCTAGAAGTGGTTTTTCTGCAGCTTCTTCTCTTTCTTCTTCTTCTTCTGATTCTGATTCTAGTTCTACTACTTCTTTTTCTAACTGTTTTTCTTCTTTTTCTTCTTCAGATTCTGAATCATTAGATGCAGGTAGAGTTTCTTTAGGAGGCGGATTACCAGAAGGAGTCCTAGGTTCAAACTTCCAAAGACTTGATGGTGTCAGTGACGAGACTAAAGAATTATTTGAAAACTTTTTAGGAGGAGTATCTTGTGGAGTTATAGGTAAAAACTTTTTAGGAGGAGTATCTTGTGGAGTCCTCGGTGAAAACTTTTTAGTTGATTCTAAAATATCAGTATCAGGTTTATTTTGAATTGTTGTCATAGATATATATAATCAATACATAATTTTTATATTATGTTCAATTTTTTATAATATAATGAATAATATACTATATTTTATATAATATTCATCATTTTTATTCTTTAGTTAAAGGTTAATTACTTTATCTAAAAATAAAAACAATAAAAATACAAGAACAATAATATAAATAATAAAATAGTAAAAATATTAGAATAATATATAATGTTTAATTTTTTAATGTTGGCAAGTGCAATCATATTTGTTTCCATTGATTTTATTTATTTAAATTTGATAAAAGATTATTTTAATAATCAAATCAAGAGCGTGCAGGGTTCACCAATGAATGTAAATATTTTTGGTGCAGTACTTTGCTATATATTTTTGATTTTTGGAATCAATTATTTTATTATTAAACCGAAAAAAAGTGTGAGTGAAGCATTTTTACTAGGTATAGTTATTTATGGTGTTTATGAAACGACGAATTATGCTTTATTCAAAAATTGGTCAATACTTACTGTAATAATTGATACATTATGGGGAGGTATTTTATTTGCTTCAACAACTTATATAGTAAATATGTTGCGAGGGTATTAAGGATTATTAGACCTTTTTACATTTCAAACACAAATTTATTACATATTCAATATGAGGAGTTCATACATTTCTTTCTTTGTTTTTTGTCCACTAGTGAAATCCAAACCAATTTTTTTACAAAGAATAGCTAATTCTTCGGATTTATAAGAGCCCATTGCCTTCAATGGTTTATCAACACTTTCCCAATTAAAATAATTTTCTCTATAATAGGCAACTTGTTCCAAAGAGGCATCTATTTGCACACCATATTTAGAAGGGCAACGAATATTATCATCGCAAACAACAATATGAGTTTTTGCGTCACCAGCCATAGTAGAAACCAAATCAAAACATTTGCGTTTATGGATAAAGAGTACATTAATTTCGCTTGCTAAACAAAGAGCAATAAATGTTTTCATTCCAATGCGCTCTTTATTAATTAATTCATCTTCCACATCTTCTTTGATGCATTTTATTTTATGTGTTTTCATTTCCTGTTTATGGGACCTTAACAAGTCAATGCATTTGAACTTCACTTCCTTTTCAGATACAAAAGAAGTTGCATAAGGGTATTGATATGCATTATGACCATTTTTTATAATAAAGTAACACCAAAAAAGAGCATCCTTTTCTTTTGGATAAAAAAGATTCAATAATGGAGGAACCACTATTGGGTCCTCAATTTTGAGAGAAATATGTTCGTATTTTGTATCAAGTGAAGAGGAATCAACTGGATAAGAGGAATCAACTGGATAAGAGGAATCAACTGGATAAGAAGAGGAATCAATAAATGATAATGATTTATCAATAAATGATGTGGTTATCATATAATCTTGTAAAATATGTAATACATGATTATAATTAATTTGATTTGAATTATTTGCAAGTGACATTCTTATTATTTTTTATATTATTATCTTTATTATCTTTTCCAAAAAATGTATTTTTAAATTCTTCTTTTTGTTTTTCTAATTCATTCAAATTGACTTCTTGAGTGTTGACGTATTGAATATATATTTTAAGTTCTTCAATAATAGTTTCAGGCAAATCTGTAAGATTAACATGTACACCATATTTATTTTCATTTAAGGTAACATCATTAGGATATTTGGAAAAAATGCGTAAAACTTCCACTTGATTAAATTTAGTCATAGATTCAATCTTATCACGAATAGAATTTAATTCAATAGAATCCATGAATATATGATTAATCATGATTAACTTTTTAAACCAAAATAATTAAAAATAAATATTTTCATATTCATATTCATATATATTTTTTGTTAAATTTTTTGCAACTTTATGAGAAGTTACATTGGAAAGGGGTTTGTCCAACTTTATGAAAAGTTGGATTACTCCTTGATGATGAGTCTTGGTTTAGGTCTTGATTTCCCCTTAGATTGTTCTTCCAGAAATGTCTGTTGTTTCTGGAGCTCATAATGCTTCTTCTCTACTAGCTGAGCAATAATGGAGACATATTTATCATTGAGCTCAAAACGCTGACCGATAACACGCGCAACAAATTTATCCCCCTCTTTAATTTCAGAGAATTGTTCGCTAGAATAATGATGGTCTCTTGTAATAAACGCGACAATTGGACTAGGTTTTTCATCAGAACTTTCTGCACGAATACCAGCTTTTGTAATATTTTTAGCTTCGCATTGAATTAGCATACCTTCAACAGGACAACATATAAGACATTCAAATACCACTTCAAAAATTACATCACCTCCCTTTATAACACCGCTGGAATAGGTAATAATTTTAGTACTACCATATTTAATAAATCCTTCAGCTACACATTTACCTTCAAAATTGAAGGCAATATCTTTTTCAATTGTTTGCTTGAGGTTATTACCGATAGAAGTGATTGGAAGTAAAATGGAGCGAGTGATTAATCCAGGTGAATAAATCCCTGAAAAGCGCATTTCGCGTCTCTTAAATTTAGGTTTTTGAAAGGGTTTAAGATCTTGAGTTGAGGATTGTTTTAGTAGTTCCATTATTATATTATATTATGTTTAGATTCTTTTAATTATTTTTCAATTTTATTATAAAATAATTAAATAATTCCATAATCAAATTCTTTTTTACAAAAATTTATTCAAATATGCTAATTCAATATTGAGGAACCATATTTTTCCATCTTTTCTTTGTTTGTTATTATTTCTGAGAATGAATTCAATGATGGTACAAAATTCGGCTTGGCCGATGGTTTTGGTATTATCTTTATTATATTTTTCTTCTCCGAGGATTTCATTTATAATTTGTATTTTCTTTGCTTTACCTGATTCATCACATCTTGCACCAGTATTACGCTTAGCCTGAGTATCTTTAATTTTGAAAACTAAATAACTATTTTTTTGGTCTTTGCCGATAAATCCAACTAAATTTGAGTAATCAGATGTTTTGAAGGTGAAATTATCAACCAAGTATTTATTAATTTCTCTTTCATCTTCAGGTTGTGCTTTTGTCCATTTTTTTTTAGATTCATTCCAAATAACAGATTTATTTTTATCTTTTTCATATAAAACAAATGCATTAAATCTGCGAGTTTTAATAATTTTATGTTCTAAATATTTTTGAATCATATCTTCAAAGCTATTAGATTCAAAATCTTTCAGATATATATAATTTAATAAATCCAATGTTTCTTTATTATCTAACATATCAACAAGATGTTCAATCAATAATTCCAACACTGTTTTATTTGGTAAATGTAAATCTTTAATTAATTTTTTCATGGCTATTCCACAATATTTATAAAAATTTTCTTCGCCTCTTGGTATTTTTTGTGTTTGTGACGATGTTTCAATGGCAATATTAAAATTAGATTTCATTTTTTCCAAAACTTTACTACCAAGTGGAAGAGTAATAGATTTAGCTCCTTCTTCATCAACATCACCTAAATTAGATTGTGGTTCTAATTCTCCGATTTCATCTAAATTTGGAGCAGCAATGACTTCTCTCATGATATCACTTTTAATATCAAATTTAATAGAGTCAGGTTTATAATCTATAGGAACACTTCTATCAAAAATAGAAATATGTTTATTATTCAATTCGCTTGGTTGAAATAGGTAATATTCCCCAATATTTACTAAATAACCAGTGCGACCATAACGGTCTACAATAAATTCACTAGTATCTTCAACTAATTGAGTAAGTGCAGCAAAAATTTGTACTCGTGGGTATGGATGTGGAATGCTGATTCTTTTAATTAAATCTTCTTTTAAATAGAAATAGCGTTCTTTCATTAGTAAGCGAATTTTTTTGATTATTTTTTCAGAATTCATTGCAATGAAGGCTTCGTTATATGTGAAATCATTTGGTTTATCTAAATCTTCGTATTCTGGGTTACATTCCATACATTCCATATAATCGCATGCTGATGAATAAGGAATATCGCCAACTTTAAATTTATTTATGATTTCACCATTAGAAAGTTCTTGTCTTACATCAACATTTAACATTTTTTGTGTTAGTTTTTTTTGACTATCATTAAGAATGCAGTCAACCGCATTTTCTTTTAATACACGACTCACCTTGCCGATTTGAATGGCTTTATATTCGGCAACACGATAAACATATAAATCGGCAGCTTCTTGAGTATCATTATCAAGAAGGGTTCCATATAAAAATATTTCAACATTGCGTTTTATAAATGGTAGACTTTTATGACTGAAATTACGAACAGCTCGTCCAATAATTTGTTCTATTCTGCTCATGTTATACCATGGCTCCAAAATATGTACTTGGCGCAAATATTTAAAATCAATGCCCTCAGTACCTGCTTGAGAGATTAATACTACTTTTATTCTTTCACCATTTTTATTATCTTCATTTGTCATAGATTTTACTTCAAATTCATTATTTGGAGACAAACGTGGGTCTCCAGTAATCATACAATATTTGAAGGATTTAGTTTTTGAACCAGGAGGTGGTGTTTTAAATAATGATTTTGTGCCATCTCCAAAGCGAGTAAACCCAATTTCTTCTAATGCCAGAGCCATTGGTATCAAAGCAGCATCAATATACTGAGAATAAATTAATGCAATACCTTCAGAGTTTATAATATTTTCACAAACATTTTTAATTTTTGCACTATAATCACCGATTTTATCAGGAGAGAAGATTCTACCATAATTTTTTAAAGTGGATGATTTATATTCAAATGCACCTTTAAAAGGAGGTTTATTACTATCTATAAAATTCATAGTTCTTTCAAGACCCTTTTTACCAACTAAATCATTTGGACTAATATAAATATTTTCTAAAGATGTCTCTCTGCTGCTTTTTCCTCCCCCTTTAGTTCCTCCCCCTTTAGAAGACATAGAACTCATACTACTTGCTCTTCTAACTAATTCAAGTTTTTGAGGAATAGAATCCTTAACTGTTTCAGTGATTTCAGCATCAGAATCAGCATCTTCCTCTAATTCTGTATGAGTGTATTCTTGTTCACCAGCTGATTGAGGTAGATATTCGTCTAATATAGTTTTTTCTGATTCTTCTTCTAAAACTGATTCTGCTTCTGATTCTGAATCTGAATCTGATTCTTGTTCCTCCTCTTTTGCTACAATATTACTGGGTTCTTGAGAGGAAAGTTCTTGGGAGGAGGAATCATTAGTGCTAGATTTTTCAATATTTTGAATTGCAGATTCTAATCCTTCAATAGGATAAACCATAATAAGCGATTCTAAAGGCATTGCTAATAAAACATAACCAAAGGAATCCATATTTTCAAAATTTGGCATATCTTTAACAACTCCAGTTTTGGTAGTAATAGTAATTTTCTTATTTTTCAAATTATCAATTATAAATCTGTAACAAAGTTCTTGATATGAGCCAATTTTTACCAAATAAATATCCAAAAATTTCAATTGTTCATCAGGTTGAATAGGTTTTCCATTCATTTGATACAATGGGTATTCATGATTTTTTATACTATGTTCAGGAGAGAAAATAGAAGGGTAAACCTTGAATGGGAAGGTATATGGGTTCTCTCCTTTCACAAAAGAAACATATCCAGTTGCCTTCCGAATAAGTAACTCCTTACCAGATGATTCACCAACACTATTCTTTTGAAACTCACCGTCTTTATCAAATACATCCTTTATTTCAATAGTAGCGCGTTTATCATTTTTATTCATTAAATTTAAAAGCCAAATTATTTCCTTATAATCATTATACATAGGCGTAGCAGATAATAATAATAATCTCATATCCTGTGTTGATTCTACAAGAGTCATAATGTTATCTGCAACTAATTTACTTGTAGTATCTCCAGAAATACGAATATTATGTACTTCATCTATAATAATAAGGCGACCATTGAATTCATTCTGTAAATTAAGGCGTTGTTGACGAGTTCTAGATAATTCATCTTTGGCTTCACCGAAAAAGACCTTCTCTCCTTTAACACGCTTGGGTTGCTTCATTCCCTTGGGTTTTCCACTTTCCACTTTCATAATATAATTTGCAAATTCAATATAACCGAGGAAAACATAATAAGTATTAATAAGTGCATTAATTTGGTAAACTATTTTTTCTTTGCTTATGCCTCTCATATTCATCGGATTTATTTCCTTTAATAATTTATTGCCTGTACAATCACGAATATTCCAAAGTCCATCTACTAATTTGAGTTTTCTCTCATCAAAAATAGCATTTCTGAAATTATCTTGGACATTAGGAGAAGCAACAATAATAATTTTCTTAGAAATGCCCATTTGTTTCATATAATCGCGCATTTCTTCTGCTACACCTATTGCAGAACATGTTTTACCTGAACCTAAACCACCATACAAAAGCATACTATTATAAGGAGTTTGAAAGGATAAAAAATTGCGTATAAAGGCTTGATTAGGAGAAATCTCAAAAGGAGCATTGGCTAATTCTTCAGCACGAGCTTCAATATCTTTATATTCTTCATCATCCATTTTGTTATCTGCAAACTCTGCTTTTTCTGCAATTTTGATATTAAAATTAGGGTCATTTAAATTTGGATATAAAATTTGGTTATCTGTTTCAGTTAGACCTTCTTCCTCTAAAAATTCTTTTTTTAATAAGAGTTCTCCTTCTAATTCTTCTTTTCTTAATAAAATTTTATTACAATTTTTTTTGGAGTCATACATATTTTCTAATTTACAATTATCATTTTCAAGTTCATTTTTAATTTCATCCATTTCAATCTTTATATTAAATTTTGGTTTTGATTTTGGTTTTTGTTGTACAATATTTATTTGAGCTTCTTCATCCATAATTACAAGTTTTTTTTTAGGTTTTTTAGATTTGTTAGGATTTTCAATATTTTCAACATTTCCAACATTTGGTTTTATTTTTTTTGACATATTATATCTTATAATATAATATGATTTATTTATTATGAATATAATCTATATTCTTTTAAAATATTGTCAATATTAGATATTAATTTTTTTTTCTCTAAATGATATGGTCTAATAGATTCTAAACATTCATCAATTGTCATCCATTGTATCTTTGAAACTTCAGATTTTTGAAAATTATCTAATGAGTCAATGATTTCGTTCATGTAAGCTAAGTAATATTTATGTTTATATGATTTGTGATTGGAGCCTATAAATATTTCTTCAAATGGCATTAAATTATCAACAAGAATAATATCATTTCTTGAATATCCTGTTTCTTCTTCAAATTCACGGAGTGCACATTCATTATCTTTTTCCTGAAAATTACGCCTACCTTTGGGAAATTCCCATTCTGTTTCATCCCATTGTGTATCACTGCTTTTTACAATATCTTCTAATGTTATTTTTTCACCATTTATGTATAACCCATTTTTTAGTGTTTCAAATTTCTTAGAAGATAATATTTCTTCACTACGATATTGAGAATTATTATTTCTAGTTCCCCATAATGTTTTCCATAGAGTTTCAAATGGGTTATTTATAATTTTATTTTTTTCAATTATAGACATCTCATCAATACATTTTTTAAGTTGAGGAACATTATTACATAAATATTTACCTCTTATAAAATCAATATAACCAAAACTGTCTTTGCGACGAATCATCAAATATTGAGGGCCTTTATCTGAGGACCTAAATAATATAATACCATAACTTGTAATTGGTAATTTACATTGATGAAATAAGTGACCTGTTTTACCACAATTATTACATATATTATTATTTTTGTTCATAACAATGAATAATAAATATAATAGTTATATATTTATACTCTTTCAATAATTTAATAATATTTTACTTTGTAAAGAAATTTTATCAAGAGTTTAAATTGTTAGTAAATAATATTATTTTATTCTAAATGGGTTTAGATTCAGCAGTTTGGGGGCCACATTATTGGTTTTTTTTGCATACTGTAGCAATGTGTTATCCTCATAGACCAAATACATTAACAAAAAAAAAGTACTATGATTTTGTGCATAACATTCCAATGTTTATTCCGATTGAAAGCATGGCATCATATTTTACTAAATTATTAGATGAATATCCAGTAACACCATATTTAGATTCAAGAGATGCATTTATCCGTTGGATGCATTTTATACATAATAAAATAAATGAAAAGCTAGAAAAGCCTAAAATAAGTTTGGAGAAATTTTATGCAGTTTATTATGAAGCATACAAACCCAAAGATATGAAAATGAATGAATATTATAAATTAAGAGGGAAAATAATATATGTTTGTTTAGTTCTAGTAATTATATTTGGAATTTATTATTTTTATAATAAATAATATTGATATATATATAGTATGTTCAACATTGATAAAAATTTAAATTTTCAAAGTGGTGGTAAAGCAATAGATTATGGTGGGTTTGGTTGTATATTCAAACCAGCATTGAAATGTAAAGGAAAAGGTGAAAGTGAAGAAGGTGAAAGTGAAGAAAGTGAAGAAGTAAAAGAGAGAAAGGATAGAGTAAGCAAATTAATGAAAAAGAAATATGTAAGGAAGGAATATGATGATATTGTTAAATTTGTTCCATATTTAAAAAAAATACCAAAATACGAAAAATATTTTTTAATAAAGGGTGTTAGCATATGTGAACCTGCAAGATTAAGTGAAGAGGATTTATACGATTTTGATTCTAAATGTAAAAATCTAGTTAAGATGAAAATTACAAAAAAAAATATTAATGAAAATAGTAACTTGAATATGTTAGCTTTATTAAATATGCCATATGGAGGAATAAATGTGGATGATTATATAGAAAAAACATCAAAAAATGGTTATTTAGATTATGAAAAAATGGTTGAATTGAATAATGGATTATTAGAACTTTTAAAAAATGGAATTTTACCAATGAACAAGGAACATATATTTCATTGTGATTTGAAAGCGTCAAATATTTTGAGAGATAATCATATGAATTTGAGATTAATTGATTGGGGAATATCTTGTATATATGATGGTGGTGCATATGTTCCAAAAGTTCTAAAAAGGCGTTCATTACAATTTAATTTACCATTTTCAAATATTTTATTTAATGATAGATTTTACAATTTATATAGAAATTTTTTAATTGGAAAAAAAACACCATCTTATTTAGATGTGCGTAATTTTGTAATGGATTTTATTTTCTTATGGGTAAAAGAACGAGGACCAGGACATTTAAAAACCATAAATACAATAATGAAATATTTATTTGAAGACAATATAAAAGATATAAATAATGAATTTAAAGAAAACATAATAGAATATGGTTACACGTTGCATTTTATTGTTGAATATATAACAAAAATATTAATGAAATTTACAAGAAATGGTGGGTTTAATAAGATAGCTTATTTGAATATATTTGTGAAAAATATAGATATATGGGGTTTTACAATGACATATATTTCAATAGTACAAATAATAAAAAAGTCAAAAAAAATAAGCAAATTGGAATTAGATATAATTGATAAAATAAGGGAGATTATACTTTTTTTATATGATTTTCCGGATAAAATAATCAACACAAATAAATTAATAGGCAAATTTAAGGAGTTGAATATTATTTTTAAACGCGGAGTTTTAACTTCTAGTAAAAGGGAGAAATTTCTAGGGAAAATGGATTCTTTCTCTCAAAATAGGACTTTAAAAACAGGTTTAAGAGAGAAAGATAGTAAGGCGAAGGGTATTACGGCGAAGGCTATTACAGCGAAGGCTATTACAGCGAAGGGTAATAAGGACAATAGAAATAATAAAACAAAGAAAAAATATATTTCTTGGATTGAGTCAATGTATAAAACATCAAATAAAAAATCAAGAAAGAATAAGAAAGAATAAGAAAGAATAAGAAAGAATAAGAAAGAATAATATGATTTATATAAGTTTTTTTTAAGAAGATATATATAATGAAACTTGAATTATTTATTATTGGTGTTACAGGATTTTTAATATATAATGCTTATCATGGTGGGAAATATACAAAGATGTATGTTCAATATAAAAAATATATTCAAATGGCCTTTTTTGCAATTGTAGGGCTTTCTCTCTACTTATTAATAAAAAGAAACCCATCAAAGTGTAAAACAATGCTTTTACATGCAAATAATGTTGTTAAATATATGCCAATAGATAAATCATCATTAGATATGTTGAGTCCAATTATTGATTTTACAGGAGGTGGAGGTGGAGGGCCAGGAGGTGGTAATGAAGGAGAACCTAGTTTTATGGAAGGTTTAAATGGAATAAATAATAGTTCGGAAAAACGCCTTCTCTCTTCAGGTACAAAGGCAACTAAGCGTTCAGTGAGTGAAACCAAAAAGAAATATGTTGCATCTATGCAAAATTGGAAATGTGGTCATTGTGATAAACAATTAACAGCGTGGTTTGAGGTGGACCACAAAAAGAGATTAGAACATGGAGGTACAAATGAGGTAATTAATTTAGTAGCATTATGTAGAGAATGTCATGGAGAGAAAACAGCTTTTGAAAATATGTAAAAGGCAAAAAATACAAAAAAAGAAATAATACAAAAATAGAGTAATATTGTATAATACTATTATATAATATTATATTATGAGTAATACAAATCCAATTAATGAATTAAATTATGAAACACCTTCAGGATTGAGTTATAATATTCAGAAATTTTTAAATAACCAAAGAGATGCTGCAAAAGGATTTATGAAAAAATATTCAACAACATCAACAAATTCAACATCAAATATGAAGGTTACAAATGAAGAGGAGTTTAAATTATATGGTTTAACAATGTTATTATCAATAATAGTATTTATTTTAGTTGGAATAATGTTAATTTATAAAACAAGTAAGGCTCCATTTATAATAACTATAATTTTTGGAATTGTTTTTACTATTCTATATTTTGTAAACAATAATTTTTTAAAAAAAATGATAAGCACTCCTGCAAAAGATGCAATATTTTATAATATAGGGTTGATATTTATATTTGCCATATTACCAAATCATTATAAAGAGAAATATGCATATATTATTTTACCTCTTATTATATTTTATGGTATAGTATTATTTTATAAAGGCTTTACTTTTCATAAAAATGAAGATGCAAATCTTTTACCAGATTTGATGAATTTAGAAAGAACAAATTATTCATTAATTTTATTAGCATTAACAATATTTATTTTAATATTGTATGTAACAAATCCAAGAGGATATATAACTAAATTTTCTTGGTTTGGAATTATCATTGTCATTGCTCTTTATATTATTGGTTTTTCATATTTAAATGCAATATTTAGAACAAAAGACCCCAACAATTCCCAAAATAATAATTCAAAAGCAGGTATGAATATTTTCTCTTGGCTTTCATTAATACTTTTAATAATAGCATTTTCCTTACTTTCACCTGAAATATTTAATGACAATTTTTTAAATAAAAAGGATGAATATGTACCATATACACCAAATAATAAAGAAAATTTACCTGACCCAATAAATAAAAAATTTATAAATGAAAAGTCGTTACCAAATGCAAGTATTTTATGTTTTTCAATAATATTATTTACATTATTAATAATTGCATTTATAAAGAGTTTATTTCTATATTCAACAACTGATATAAATTATATAAAACATGTCCAAAGTATTTTAGAAAAATTTAGTAAAATTTCACAAACAATCTTATTAATCCTTCTTGGAATAACGGCAACAGCAACAATGCTTTATTGGATATTTATGTTTTATCAAAATGTAGTGATATCAACAAGCATTGGTAATATAATCATATATTCAATTGCATTAATTATAATTAGTATGTTAGTATACAACTTAGTTATACAAACTGCAGCATACAAGGATAGTCCGCTGTTTCAATTAATTTTCAATGCAATATTTTATATTCCTTGTATTCTTGTTTCTATGTATGATGCGGTTCCATATGATATAAGAAAAAATTTCAAATCATCAAGTGAACCGATACCCAAATCTTATTATGTGATTTTATTAATAAGTATATTATTATTATTAGGATATTTTGTATTGCCGTTTATTTTAAGAAGATTTACTCAACAAGGTGGTCAATTATTGATAAATCAACCAATTACCATTAATAAAGCAACAAATCTTGCATCCTATGAACAATTAAATAAAAGTGTAGATAATCATAGTTATCAATATGGTCTATCTTTTTGGGTTTATATAGATAGTTTATCTCCAAGTACAAATAAAACATATGATGGTTATGCAAATATTTTAGATTATGGAAATAAACCACGAGTAATATACAATGCATCATCCAATACATTAAGAGTAACAATGAAAGTTGGTGATGGAAGTAAAACAGATGACGATTTATTGCAAAGAAAATTAGATAATAATGGAAATTTGATTGTATATGAATTGAAGGATGTGAAATTACAAAAATGGAACAATATAATAATTAATTATAGTGGTGGTGTATTAGATATATTTTATAATGGTGAATTAATGAAATCAACTGTTGGAATAATACCATACTATAATAATGAACCGCAAACAGAAACAACTACATCAATAGAGGATAGTAATTATAATAATTTAATTGTTGGACAAGACAATGGGTTATATGGACAAATATGTAACGTAAATTATTTCAACAAAGCTTTAAATAGTTATCAAATACATTATTTATATAATTCAGTAAAGGATTATAATCCGCCGGCATTAATTTCAACAGACAAGGTTGTTGATATAGATCTAGACCCAAATATAGGAATAGGAAATATATTAGGCGAGTCAACTATTATGACAGATTTACCACCTGAAGAAGAGGATGAATATCCAGCTAATGATGATACAGATAATTCGGATATGGCAAAGAATTCAATGAAAGATGCTGATTATTTATCTTTAAGATGGTATTTTCTTGGGAATAAGGATACTTTCAATTCAGTGTAATAAGTGAAACAAGAAACATGAAACATGAAACAAGAAACATGAAACAAGAAACATGAAATATAAAAAGGTTTAGAACAAATAATAATAGAAAAAAATCTATTATTATATATTATATTATGGAAACTCGCAATATTATTATTATTATTGTTATTATCTTATTGTTATATATTGCAGTAAAATACATTGCAAATGATGTAAATACACTTACTGGAGTAACTAGTGGTACAACAGCACAAACAATTGAGGCATCTAGTTTAGCGACAGATGGAGAAAACCCAAATCAAAGTAATTTTGCATATTCTATATGGTTTAATATTGATGATTGGACATATAAATATGGTAAACCCAAGGTTTTATTTGGAAGAGTAGGTCAACAACAAAATCAAAATGGAACAGCAGAAAATCCTTGTCCGTTAGTTGCTTTAGGTGCAATTGAGAACAATTTAATAATCAGTTTGACATTAAGTGGTTGTACTCCATCAGAGAGCGAATCCATGGAAAGTACTTCATTGGATAATGGTATGTGTATTCATAGATGTATGATATCTAATGTTCCCATTCAAAAATGGGTGAATTTATTAATAAGTATTTATGGACAAACATTAGATGTTTATATGGATGGAAAATTAGTAAAGACGTGTGTTATGCCTGGAATTGCACAGATTTATCCAGACCAGAATGTTTATGTTACACCTTATGGTGGATTTTCTGGATGGACTGCAAAATTCCAATATTATCCAAATGCATTGAATCCTCAAGAGGCATGGGATATTTATCAAAAAGGATATGGACAAAGTTGGTTATCTAGTATTTTTGGAAAATATCAAATTAAGGTTTCTTTTATGGAAAATGGAACAGAAAGTAATAGTTTTACAATTTAATAACCTTTTTCTATAATATATATATATGTTTGGTCAACAAAATAATGGAATGTTTAGTAATTCAGGAGGTGATTTATTTGGTTCCGGAAGTGGTTCTGGTTCTTCAGGAGGTGGATTATTTGGCTCTTCAGGTTCCGGAGGTGGTTCTGGTTCTTCAGGAGCTGGATTATTTGGCTCTTCAGGTTCTTCAAGAGGTGTCTCTGGTTTTGCTTCTGGTGCTAGCAATAGTTCATCAGCATTCAATGATTTTATGAATTCAAATAGTCTAGTTGCTAAAATTTCATTTTTACTTTTAGCAATATTTGTATTTTTAATAGTATTGCAGTTTTCAATTACATTTTTAATATGGTTGGGAACTCCAGGAGGGGATGTGAAATTATTTAATGGAATGGTTGATGGTAAACAAAGAATTGATATTCCACAGGACCCAAATATTGAGGGTGCAAAAACTGTAATGCGCTCTGTAAATACTCCAGAAGGAATTGAATTCACTTGGTCTGTATGGATTTTTATTGATGATTTGAATTATAAATCTGGTCAATATCGTCACATTTTCCATAAAGGTAATGAAGAGTATAATAATGATTCAAGTAGTCAACAATTAGGATTAAGTATGCCAAATAATGCTCCAGGATTATACATATCTCCAAACACAAATGAATTAACAGTATTTATGAATACATTTGATGTAATGAATCAAGAAACAAGAATATCAAATATTCCCTTGAATAAATGGATAAATGTGATTATTCGTTGCAAAAATTCTACATTAGATGTATATATTAACGGAACCATTACTAAAAGTACTAAGTTATTAGGTGTTCCTAAACAAAATTATGGTGATGTTTATGTTGCTGCGAATGGTGGATTTTCTGGATATATTTCTAATTTATGGTATTTTAACCATGCTTTAGGAACAAACGAAATACAAAGATTAGTAAATAAAGGTCCAAATACAAAACTCACTGGAAGCAATGCAATTAATGCTACAAATACAACAAATTATTTATCTTTAAGATGGTTTTTTTATGGTGGTCAATAAAATATTTTCATATTATAATGTATAATGCAAAAAAAGGTATTGATTATGATAGGTGTAGGGTTATTGATTATTTTTTTAATTGTAAGAAATGTTTCTGTTGTATATACAACGCCTCAAACTACTAGTACTACTAGAAGTGCTACTGTTGTTTATAGAAACCCTCCTAACAGAAATACATATTATGTAAATAATGTTCCTTCGCATTATAATTCATATAAGGCACAATATTACAATTAATTTTTGCAAGGCAACTATTTCACAAGGTCATGTTTTGCAATGTAACTATTTTGATATATATTTTTTATAAATAACTAATATATGTCAAATTATTCTTATTTACCTAAACCACCAAGGGCATGGACAAGATTTGAAAATTCATGTGTATATTTAAAGGAAAACCAGACAAACCCAAATACTGAAATATATGTACCAATTTTAAAAAAAACTATTACATATGCTGAATTAGCACATGTAAATCAAATATATAAAAAGGGTAATATTCTTCAATATAAATCAAACAGTTCTAATTTAACAAAACAGCAAAGATATTCACAAATTGCAAAAGGAGCATGGACAAATCGGAATACTAGTTGGGCAACTCAAACTGATAAATATACTAATCCAAACACACAGAGTTTGAAACGGATTAATTATGGAACAATTCCCCTAATACCTGGAACAGAAAATACAACTGGTTCTTTATGTCCAATTATTCCTCCAAGACCTCAATACAATGTTTTGCCTGCAACCATAATACCAGACCCAGGAACAGAAGAACCGCCAATTGACCCTCCACCTGAAGAACCTCCTGCTGGGGAGGAAAGTAAATTAATGCCTCCTTATATTATGCCAGATGAACCACCAGAATCTATTTTAATTCCTGATGGTGGAACCTTGATATGTAGTCAAATTGAGGATATTTGTACAGGTACTATTATTAAAGAACTTAGTGGTACATCACAATGTGCTCTAACAAGTGAATCAGGTGTTCCAGGTATTCTTCAAGAATTATGTTGGAATGATGGTTTGAGTACTTATTATCCTCGTGTGCGTTTAACTTATGGACCTAGTAGTGATAAATTTCCTGAAAATTATAAGGGTCTGGTTAGTGCAATTAAACCTGCAGCTCCTACTTTATCATTAGAATCATCTGGTATAGGTTCTAATAATCTAGGGACAATTACATTAAAATGGGAATTTACTGAGTCAATATCATGTATTCCTATTAATAGTTTTTTATTATTTGAAAATAATAATCTTATTGAAAGAATTAGTTATGAAAGTAGAAGTATTACATTAAATAATTTACCTCTTTTAACTAATTTAATTTATATATTATTTGCTCATTCTACTAGTGTAGATTCGGACCCATCTAATCCTGTAGATGTTTATATTATACCACCAATATAATTTTATTCTCTCATTTCAGGATACATACAAATTTGTTGACTTGGGAAAATATCTCCTGACATGCATTTGTCATTTTCGCCTACTTTAATACAAGTACGAAATCCACGGTCTTCGCCAATATAGCACCATCCAGATTTACCGCTTGCCTTACTAGATTGGATAGTAGAACTTGACTCATCTGCTCCATAACCATCTTCTTCATCTGTTCCTTGATGATATTTATTTGCTTGATTTAAACTTGAATTTAATTTTGCTTGTTGTGAATTATTTGCTTGTTTTATATTAGATGCTGTATTTTCAGCATAATCTAATGTTGTATTTACAGTATTAGCAGTAACATCAACCGCACCTTTAGTACCAGTAGCAGCAACATTGACAATTTCCTTTGTAACTTCAGCAGTACCTGTTCCTAAAATAGAGGCAATTTTAGCACTTAAATTTGCAAATATTTGTGTTCCTTTTGCTAAATAAACAAAAATATTGAAACCTAAGAATGCTAAAATGAGTATAATAACAATCCAAGTAGTCCAACCCCAACCGGAACCAGTGGTAGAATTAGACCCAGAAAAAAAACTTGATGAAGAAGAACTACTAAAATCTCCGAGTGAACTTCCGAGTGAATTATTTGATGAAGAGAATGTATTATTCATTATAATAAAAATAAATATATTAAATTTTTATTATAATTCGCATTATTTGCGCATTATTTATCAAATGTCAATAAATACATGAATTTATTCAAGTCACTTAGGATTTCATCGCGAATATTATATAAATCGCTATTAGACATTGTTTTAAGTGCTGGATTATTATCTAAACCTACTAAATAACTTTTATATTCCATTATTTCTCTCTTCAATTGTTCCTTTGAAGTAAAATCCTTTAATGAAATTTGTTTTACATTGCTTAGATTCACTCTATCACCACTCTTTCCCAAAAGTACTTCAACAAAATTATCAATATGTTCATTTAATTGTCCATATAATTCATCTGTTGCTTTGTGAGTTGCATAACTTCTTGTTTTCCAATGAAATAATTTTATAGTATTCAATAAGGTAATAAATTTGACAACAATTTGCTGTTCAAATTTTTGTGGAATTCCTCGGTTCTTTTTTGTTCCATGTCTCTTTAAGTTCTTTTTTGTCTTTTTATTAAATGAAGGCATTATATATTGATTGTATAAAAAATATATTTTGGGTCATATGAATAAAATATATAAATAATAGGTGTTTTACAAATTATGAAGAAGGAAGTATTGTGTGACTCTTATATTCTATTAGTTTATTTCTAATAATATAAATTGCTGAAATTGTCAATAATGAAATTTCAGTTGAAGAGCGGATAATCATAGGCATATCTTTATTATTTACGCTATAATATATCCACAAACTAGATGAACTAATATTCAAAATGCAAAATAGTAAAGAAAGTGAATTTGTGCTTTTATTTTTGTATAAAAGAAACATAAAAATGATTCTTCCAATGACTGATAATGATGTTGCTGTATAAGGTAAATAATGTAAATCATTGTTCATTATAATAATAATTGTAATTATAATTATTCTTTGTATCTTTATTTAAGATTGTTGAAAAAGAGAGTCAAGAACCCTTGAATTCCAGCGAATATTATCATAACAATAAAAATAATGACAAACTCTGAACCAGTTGGTAATTTAAAGTTCATATCTTGGGTTTGATTTCTTCTGCCGATGTTATAGTGTATCATATTTTCAGTCATATTGACAAAAATATATACAATAAAAGAAACAATAATTAAATGAACATTTTTACCAGTAAAAATATACATATATTATATTTATATAATTTTACACATTATTTCCTATGTTTTCTATGCTTTCTATGCTTTCTAGATTTCCTAGATTTTCTAGATTTCCTATATTTTCTAGATTTCCCTCCTCTTCTTGGTCTGCAATTGCAATCACCTTCTCCCCAAGGGTCATCCATATGAAGAAGTTTTATCCACTCAACATTTTCTATGCTTTTGTCACCCCACATAACATCACAGCTAAATGATTTTTTTCCAGAAAATAAAGGCGGAGTGGTATAACACGCAACTATTCTTCCTTCTTCATGTCCTCCTTCATGTCTTTTAATAACTACTCTCTCATCAATCTGAAAGGGAATTTCTATTTTACGGATAGAACCAGCCATTTATATAAATTAAAATAGAAAATAGTTTAATTATAGTATATTTTATTGTTATAATGTTTTCTATGCTTTCTAGATTTCTTTTATAAATTTATAAAGTAGGAATAAATTTCTCTCCAAATGCATTCATTTTTTCTAATTTATCAATTGTTTTATCTAAATTGGATTTTCCTCCATTTTTGAATAAATAATCAGTATTTGGAGATTTTTCATTTTTTTTAATTTGTTTATAAATAGAGTCTATTTTTTTGACTATTCCATTTACTTCTTCTTTTTCCTTTATTAATTCCTCATTTTGATGAATAGGTTCTGTAAGAATACTAATTGCATAATAAAGGATATACTTTCGCCTTTTTCCGCAACCATTATTGTATTTAAGACTGAATAAAGAGAGAAGACTATTCATTAATTTTTGAATAAATGTGCTATTTAGGGAGGCCTCCTTTAAAAGTGCATCCCATAAAAGCCATACTAAATCCATTTGGTCTTTAGAATTTACAGGCATTTTAAGGCGGCGACCACATTTACATTTTTCCTTTTTGCTTTTGCATATGCTTTCATATTCTAACACCCAGTCAACCCAATAACATGCATTGATTGCATTTTTGGAGTCTTTTGATAGATGATACGCGAATTCATTCATAGGAATAAATAGTTCTTTTGGGTCTTCTGGAATAATGATAGTTTCTCCATAAGATACATTAGGTGCTTTTAATTTATCTGCAATTTGTGTCATTTCAAATTCTTCTTTTTTTATTTTTATTTCATCTAAACTATGCTTGCGTTTTGCATAACAAAGAATGCATATTATTTCACAAAAAAGGCGACGAATTTTATCATTGTTACGCATTTTGATTTCATGGCCATTATAACCAATTGTAATAATTTCCTTAAAAATATTTATACGCATTTCTAAATAAATTGCAAGTTTAGGGTTTCCTAAATGTATGTATTTGCTATAAAAGAAAAGTATAATTTCCCATAAATCGCTGAAATGACCAGCACAAATGAATTCAGCACTCCAATAACATGCAGGTTCTATTTTGGAATTTTTCAAATTATTTAGTAATTCTTTTTTAGCATCAGTTTTTTTATATTCTGAAAAGGTGATGCCTTTAAAATCCTTTTGTTCTCTCACATCATTAATTTCAGAAATAGAAGATTCGGACATTGTTATATAATTAAAAATTATACAAAAAAATAATAAGAACAACATATATATGAAAATTATTTTGAAACAATTCAGAAGTATTACAAATTTATATAATAAAATGAGTAATTGGGGGAAGGTGATTGTTATTGTAGTAGTTTTACTTCTTTTCGTTACTTTATTCAATAATAACAATGAATTGAAGAGAGAAGGTTTTGAAGAAACAAAGGATTTTGTATTTAAAGACGGTGTAGGATTATATGATGGTTTTTATGCAAACATTTATGATTATCTTGTTTATAATGATATCAAAAATAATTATGAAATTGGTGAAATTATCAATCAAACAAAACCAACAAGTCAAAGTATTATATTAGATATTGGTTCTGGAACAGGGAATCATGTTGCATCATTAAATCATGATGGTTATAAAGCAGTTGGTCTAGATAGTTCTGAAGCAATGATTGCTAAAGCCCAAGAAAATTATCCAGACCTTGATTTTGTGAGAGGTGATGCAATGAATGCTATGGAATTCCAGCCAGGTAGTTTTACTCATATTATTTGTTTATATTTCACAATTTATTATTTCAAGGATAAAATGCAATTTTTCAATAATACAATGAAATGGTTAATGCCTGGTGGTTATTTAGTGATACATGTTGTTGATAGAGATATGTTTGACCCAATTATTCCTCCTGCGAATCCTTTATTAATGTTAACTCCACAACGTTATGCTAAGGAACGCATAACAAATAGTAATGTTGTTTTTGAAGATTTTAAATATAGTGCAAATTTTGAATTAGATAATAAATCAAATATTGCAAAGTTTGTAGAAAAATTCAAAAATAAAAAGAATGGAAAAATGTTTAGAAAGCAAGAACATAAATTTTATATGGAACCTGAGGCGAATATTTTGACTATGGCAAAAAATGCAGGGTTTATTATATTAGGTAAGGTTGATTTAATTAAAGTTGGGTATGAATATCAATATTTGTATGTTTTACAGAAACCTGAATAAATAAGTGTTACTTTCTTCTGTCAAAATAATATAATAAAGAAAAGAATATAATAAAGAAAAGGATATAAACATAATTATATAAATTAAATAAATTGTAAAATTATGTATAACTTAATAGCACAATGGATTGTTTTGAAAAAATACAATAATCAAGTATTAAATGTACCTCCTGAAGAATGTATATCTGAAATAATCTATGATGATAATCAATATTGCATTATAAAAAAGAAATTGTGTAATAAACATATTGAATTGTATATTACATATAAAAGGGAATTAGAAACCAATGATTTCATTTTTGTAAGAGGATTTTTATATAAAAATAATGAAGAAATTAAAATAATGAGTGTTGTTGTTTTTGAATCATTACAAATTGGTGTGAATTGTTATGATAAAATTGCAATTTGTGATTATTTGTAAAACTGCTTTTACATTAGATATGCGTTTTGATAACCATCTTTTTTAATATGAAATATATATGTATTGGTATCATGCATTATTATACATATTATTAGTTGTTATTGTGATTATTTTAATACTTATGGCATATATTAAAGCAAAATATAAATTTTGGACTATGCAACCAGTCTTTCATGTATATGATTTAAGGTATTATTTCTTTAAACAAGGAATTATTATGCATGAACTACCTTCAAAAAATAAATATTGTAATTTCAAAGATATTGAAACATTTATCTATGGAAAAAATATTAGCGAACATCAGCTCACTAAATTCCTCCATTTTATTCGCTCAAATTATTTACAAAACAAACAAAATAAATTCATGCCAAATAAATCCAATATTAATCCTTACTTTGAAGGTCATAATGCAGCATGTTATTTATCATTTTATAATGATAATGAACTCCTACTTGACTCAAAAAAAGGAACTATGATAGAACATAAAAGAATCAAATCGGTCATGACTGGGCGTCCGATTCATGTAATAATAAATAAACCTTCTACAAGTTCTAATGGTGGTGAATTTGATGCTTATTATATTGATTATTTATGTGTTGATAAAAATAATAGAAAAAGTGGAATAGCACCGCAAATGATACAAACTCATGAATATAATGCTAGACATTTGAATAAAAATATAAAGGTGAGTATTTTCAAGAGAGAAGGAGAACTCACAGGAATAGTCCCTTTGTGTGTTTATACAACATATGGGTTTCCAATGAATGGCTGGACTCAACCAATAGATTTACCTGCAAATTATAATTTAATAGAATGTGGACCAAACAATATTCATTATTTATTAGATTTTATGAAGAGAGAAACACCTAATTTTGATATTGTTTTAACAACTGCTATTTCAAATTTACAAGAACTTATTAAAACCAATAACATATATATTTATCTAATTATTTGTGAAGATGAAGTTCAATGTGTTTATTTTTTTAGGAAAACAAACACTTTTATTGAAGATGAAATAGAAGGGCTTTGTTGTTTTGCTTCTATAAAGTCTAGTGATTTGAATAATGAAATATTTATACATGGATTTAAGGTTGCATTTTGGAAAATATGTGCAGCATCCAAGACATTACGATTTGCTGTGATAGAGGACATATCCCATAATAATGCTATTATAGAGAATTTAAAAAAGCGCACAAATCCTTCTATTGAATGTCCGTGTGCTTATTTCTTCTATAATTTTGCATATCCAACATTTCATTGTTCTAAAGTTTTTATTATAAATTGATTAATATTTTTTGGATTTTTTGTAATTTTTCTTGGATTTTTTGTTTTTATGTGATTTTTTGGACTGCTTTTTAAAATGTTTCTTAGATTTTTTACTATGTTTTACTAAAGTTCGTGATTTTCTTCTTCTACCACCAGAAAGAGAACATCCTCCACCAGTACCTTTTTCTTCAACACATCTAACAAATTTATTTAATATTTCATTTTTGAATCTTTCCAATCTAGATTTTTCTCTTTCAAGGTTTCTATTAGTTTGAAGAAGTGAATTTGTTTTGACAAGAAATCTTTCCCTAGCATCTTCCTTCTCAGATGGATCAACTGTATCATCATTTAATATTTCTTCTTCATATTGAATTTCCGTTATTAATATTGGTATAATTGTTGTCTCAATCTTTTGTATTTTTTCTTGTAACTGTCTATAATTTGTAAATGCAAGAGATTCAGGTGTTGTAAGTTTTTCTATATCTTCCGGACGAATTGCTTCTGAAGATTCCAAAAGTCTAAGTATTCTGTTGTCGTGTATTGTTTTTTTTCTTTTTTCAGGTGTATTTCCTTCAGCTAGTAACAATGCGCGATTCTCCAAAAATTCATCAGTAGTTGCATTTGCAGTTTCTTCTTCTGTTAAAATTCTCCCTTCTTTTTCTGTTATTGCATCTCTTGGTTTCATATCACTACTTTCTGAAGAGTCTGAATCTCTATCAATTATTGCCTCTCTTGGAGCATTACTCATCTATATATTATCTTACATATTTTCCTACACGTGCGAAAGAATCAACAACAAAAATAATAAATATTCCTAAAAAGGAATAAAGAATTACTTCCTCTGTAACATTTCCAGTTTTTTCATCTTGTTGGTCTTCTAAGAGCTTAATCATGTAGTTAAGTTTTTCAATCAATATATCATTTTTATCACCTGATGATTGGTAAGAGTTATGTGCATAACTTTGTCCTTGTCCTTGATTTGCAGTGTTATTTCTGTTATACATTTCATTGTAATTTGGCATATAGCGTTGATAATTCTCATGATTGTTATTTCCTAATTCTCCTAAATAAGAATTATTTTCATTTCCACCATTTTCATTTCCACCATTTTCAATATCAGATAAAAATTGTGGTTTAGAATTTTGAGAAGGTTGTCCAACAAATAGATCCATAAGACCATTTGTGGGTTGTGAATTTTCTTTTAACCGTGTATTTTCAACACCAGATGAATGAGGTGGTGGTGGTGGGTTAAAATCTGCTAATGGTTCATCTTCAGAAGGTAAATTGTGGATAGTTTGAAGTACAGAATTTACCTTTTCAGAATAATTATTTTCTTTAGGAGAAGGAGTTCGTTTTTGAGTTTTATTTAATGCTCGTTTTCTTGATATTGTATTATCATCCCTTACTGTATTTATTTCATTATCAAATGGAGCTGCATACATTGCTAAAGACATTCTCTTAATAAAAATTAAGATAATAATTTGAAAAAGAATTGCATTAAATAAAAATATATAGTTAAAATATATATGAATTTTGAAAAGTTGATTTTAAAAAATAAGAAGAATATTTGTATTATTTTAGTTCTTTTTGTAGTGTTATTTTTTCTGACTATTCCTAATAAGGTTGATTTTTTATATAAAAAACCATTAGGTCGCGCATATTTGATTGCGTTGTTGATTATTGTTACTACATATAATCGTTATTTAGGGTTGATTGCAGTATTGATAGTTGCTTCAATTTATAATAGTAGTGATACTATTACTGAAAATTTTGTGGAAGGTAATGAGGAAGCTAATGAGAAGGATAATAAAGAAGAAACCAGTTTTATTGATTCAACTCTTAATGCAATGGGGTTTGAAAAAAAGGGGGAAGAAAAAACAGCAATTCAAAAGAGGAGACAAGAAAAGGAAGAAAAAGAAAATTACATGACAAGAACTGATATTGTTGATGCTGAAAGTAATATGAAGCTTGGAAAGGAATCATTTTCTTTGATGTCTATACCAAATTTATTCAAATCATCAAAGGAACCACGAGCAAATTGGAGCGACCAAAATGCTTACGGTTTACCTTTTGCACCAATAAAATAAGATGCAATAAAATATAATTAAATATATAAAAATCTATATATAATTATATGAAGAAAACAAGGAAATTTGTGTTTAATTATGTTGCGTTTTTTATATTTATTTCTATTTCGGCATTTTTAACAGCTTTTGTTTATGTTGAATTAATGAAGGATTATAAAAGAAGGTCTAATATAGAATCATTTACTATTCCAAATTTGAATTCTATTTATAGACCATTTATAAGAAATTGTAGATTATCTATGAATAAAAATATGAATTCTTTAGGTATGAATTTAGATAATGTTTTAAGAAAAAATGGTTGGATTGGTTAAAAAGGATAAGGATTAAATTTGAATATATTATTTTTATATTATAATAATTTAATAGCATGGCAAAAAAATCTAGAAAAAATATTAAAATACCAAAATTAGAGGGTCTTCCTAATGTGCAAGGGACTCCTAATGTGCAAGGTGTTCCTAATGTGCAAGGGACTCCTAATGTGCAAGGTGTTCCTAATCCAATGATGCCACCACAATCATCAGGCGTTAGTTTTTTTAAAAATCCATTTGGATACATTAATGACCATATACAATATTTAAATTCAAGTAAATTTTTTGCAGGAGTTGTCATGATATTATTGAATGTTGGTTCAAAATTTATTAGTGTTCAATTTAGTAAATCAACTGAGGAATATTTAAAATTTTCTTTAAGTAAGCAATTGCTTGTGTTTTCAATGGCATGGATGGGTACTCGTGATATTTATGTTGCTTTAGGATTAACTGCTGTTTTTGTAGTTTTGTCGGACCATTTATTTAATGAAGAAAGTAAATTCTGTGTTGTGCCTCATAAATATCGTGTACTTCATAAATTAGTAGATACAAATAATGATGAAGTTATTTCTGATACAGAAGTAAATTCTGCAATTGCAATATTAGAAAAAGCAAAAAGAAATAAGGAACAAAAACAACAAAAAGATACTTATGCTAAATATTTCAATTATGATGTTATTAATAATTCTTAATGAAATTAAATTACAATATAATTTAATAATATAATCATTTTAGGTAATAAATAAATAATATTAATCTTTATTTATTATATGAGTTCCAATAATCCACTAAATGATCCACTAATACTAGAAGAAGAAGAAGAAGAAGAACAAGAAGAAGAAGAGTTAACAAGGGATGTCATAAATGAATTAATAAAAAAACAATTAGAAACACAACAAGCAGCTACAGCAGCAGCAGCAGCAGCAGCAGGTAAAACAGCTACAGTAGGAACAGCTAAATCACCTACAGTAGGAACCGAAGCAAAAGCAACAGCAATAAATAAAAAGGGTTCTAGTGAAATAAAGGATGATAATCCAGATAATTTACCAATACCAAATACATTAAGTATTTTTATAAATACACGAATAAGAAATTATACAAAGATACGTTATGAGCCTTCTATGAGTGTACCAAATAGTAAAAGCAAAAATGTATATTTTAATCCTTTAATAAAACTGAAAGATTCATCTATTTTTTCTGTGCCGAAAAGTTCAAACCCAAATGAAAAATTTACACAATTTTTCAATAAAAATGAATTTACAGGTTTAATAAATAGAAGTTTAAGTTTAACTGGGCAAAAACCTGTGAATTTAATTGAAGCTACAAATGCAGGGTTTGTAGATGCAAATATTCAATTAACATTGAATGCTTTATTCGCTCCGAATAATATTTTTTATATTAAGGATAAACCATATACAATTTATTCTTATAATTGGAATAAAGGTGATTGGAGGGTAGATACAAAAAGTTTTGAGAAAAAATTCCCTCTATTATCTTATGGCTCATCGTTAGGATATTATAATCAATATGGATTAAGACTTCCTGTATATGATAGTGAAGAAAATAAATCATTAGCAGAAAAACAGTTACAAAAATTGCAAATATTAAATTTAACAGAAGGTTCAACAGCACAGGAATCATGGTCAAGATTTAAACAATATGATAATACATCTAGTTTAACAAAATCAAAAAGTGATAAAAAAAATATACAACAACAATTAATAGAATTACAAAAAAATATTCAAGGAGTCGCTCAAGGAGCGAAGGATATTGCAAAAAATGTATTTTATTTAAATTTTATTGGTAATCCTGAAAATTCTAATTTTGGGACAAATCCATTAACACAATTGATATTTTTTCAGGAAGAAGGTTCTTTGATGAAATATGTTGGTGAAAATTCAAAATTAAATGTTCCTTATAGTGACATGATTATTTCATATAATAATTGTCTTGAAAAAATAACGGAGTTTTATAAATTAGATGGTATTTTTATTACAGATGAAAAGACAGATAGGAAAAATGCAATAAATAATGCAAGCAAATTTAAAGAATATGAAGATTTAGTGAATTCATTAGTTGATGATTTTAAGTATAATATTATTAATTTGAGAAATACCAAACAAAAAATTCTACAAAATGATAAATTGAAAAGTGAGTTTTTTGTTAAACTAAGTAAGGTGACTGATTTAAAAAAAGAAATAATGGGGCTTATTTTGAATTTGTATAAAAAAATGCAAGAAGTATGGTCTTCTTTAAAAATATATTATGAAAATGTTGTGAATTTTTATGAATTGTTTTTAAAGATTAAAAAGGGTGAATATAAATTTAATTTTGATAGAAATATATTAGATTTATTTCATTTATTAGTTCATTTTGATATTAAATGTTTTAAGAATTTATCTAATTTTATTAATCCATCTCCTGAAAATTATGAGATAATAAAAAAATTAATAGAAACTGAAATTGTTAATTTAGATAGGCCTTCATTAATTGATAATTTTAATAAATATTATGATTTTCCCAATTTATTATTAATTGAAAAGGATAATTTAACTATTAGTTGGTTAAAAATTATTTCTATTAATGAAACTGTTAAGATGAAAATATTTGAATCTTTATATGTACAAACAAATGGATTTTTAGAAGGTAAACTGAAAATATATTCTATTCAAAAAATAAATATAACAAAGGATTTACTTATTAAAAAAAGAAATATGGTAGATGATGATGAAACGAAAATATCTATTATTGCATCTGCAAATGTAATTACTCTATTTTCAAAAATAGCATTAATTTCTATGGCACGAGAAAATAATTATTATGTAACCAGATTAAATATTTTAAATATTAATAAGAATATTATTATAAAGATAAAGAATTATTATTTATTGATTCTTGAAAAAATTACAAATAGTAAAATAAGTTATAAATCATCTAATGATTCTAATTTAATAAGTAATCAAGTTGCATATAATAATAATTATGAAAGTATATTAGGTTTACTTCCGAACCCAATACAATTCTTTTCTCTCAAGATTACTGTGCCTTTATTTACTCCGTTACAAGGTGTAACTTATATGCAACCAGAGCAAAAAGTCTATGATAAACAAGGTAATATGAAAACTAATAAAATTTCATTGGAAGAACCAAATGCAATTATTTTTAAAAATGCTGATTATTTTGTTTCTATTAGACTGATTGGAGGAATTAATACAGTTGATGAAAATGATAATGATTCGTTAATTGGAAAACTTAGAAAAAATGACAAGGATATTATTCATTATGAAAATGAAATTCTTGAGTATCAATTCAATATAATGACAATTTCAATAAAATACAAAAATACTTTGAATGATTTTTTACCAAAATTATCAGATATTGGTATTTTAACAAATTGTGAAACAATAATGAATCCTTCGTTTTTATCAATGCAACCATTGAGTAACAATGAAATAAAAATAAAATGGTTAGAAAATTTGTTGATTGATAATGATGATGAAGAAACAAGTTTTAATTTTATAAATTATATTTCTAAGTTACTAGATGATGAATTCATACCTTGGAATGATGATTATCTTATTTTAATACAAAAATTTAAAACTTATAAATACAAAGGGGTTGATTATTTAACTTTTGGAAAAACTGGTGATAGTATTTTTGATGCAATTAATACTGCTTTTAATGGAACACTCATTATGACTAATTCAAAATCAAATAATAGGTATGCAATTAATGAAGAAGGTACTTTGTTTGAGGGATATTATAGTGCTGAAAATTTAAGAAGGGCTGTTGCAGAAAATTTTGGTAATGATGAACTTGATTTATTGATGAGTTTAGATTTAGTTGATTTTAGACATCCTTCAAAAAATAATAAAAACAGTTTTTTATTTGATGGACAAAGATTTATTGGAAATGAGAGTGATATAATTGATAAAATAAAAAATGCAATAGAAATAACTGGTGAAGATGGAGGTCATTTTGGGATACCTGAATTAATTATTCCAATATTGTCTAAAATTTTTAAAGTTAATATTTGTGTTTTGATTGAATTTGACTCTAATAAAGATTTTGAAGAGGGTGATATGGTTAATGTTGATAGTAAAGAAGAAAAAAATCAAGAACAAGGGCAAAATAAGATTAGAGTAATACAATCATTTAATGGAATTGTAAAAAAAGTCAATAAAAAAAACAATAAAAAAAACAATAAAAAAAATAAAGAAAGTAAAGAAGTGATTATTGATGTAATTAATAAAGATGATGAGATTATCATGTCTAATTATAAAAAAGAAAAATTACATTACTTGGTTGATGAAAAGAATTATAGGGTGGATTGTAAAATGATGCAAATTTGTAAGTTTTATTTAAATAATTATAGATTAAATATTGATAGTTTTCCTTCTATTTATTTAATAAAAAAGACAAATGGAAATTATTTCTATTATGAGTTATTATATTTTGTTGATGATGAAAGTGAA
>Ga0214921_10001035_pt1 | contig 48697 bp, 59 predicted proteins | sample LL1505_MetaG_FD_177992 | JGI IMG/M metagenome (GOLD analysis project Ga0214921, IMG submission 177992) | Freshwater microbial communities from Lake Lanier, Atlanta, Georgia, United States - LL-1505 | ecosystem: Environmental > Aquatic > Freshwater > Lake | place: USA: Georgia | collected... | reverse complement strand
TAATGATGAGTTTCATTATGTTTAAAATCAATAGCATAATCTGTTAGATCATTATTATCTTTAATATAAGTAAATATGGTTTCTTCAGCATTAGCAGTATCTGTTGGCTCATTATTGGAAATATCATAAAGACTCATGTTTATACAATTCTAATTATAAATTAGTGATCAATTTTTAAGCGCTTTTTCAACACGTTAGTGTTTCTAATATTTTTTGTTACACAAACACTGTTTTCAACACGTTAGTGTTTCTAATATTTTTTGTTACACAAACACTGTTTTCAACACATTAGTGTTTCTAATAGTGTTTCTTACAGAAACACTGTTTTCAACACATTAGTGTTTCTAATAGTGTTTCTTACAGAAACACTGTTTTCAACACATTAGTGTTTCTAATAGTGTTTCTTACAGAAACACTGTTTCAAATGATTGTTTTAAATCATATGCCTTTCGTGCTAAATAGTCAGGATAACTATTCTCCTTTCTAGGAATATGTCTTATAGCGAGCGTTTCAAAGATTTCTTTATATATTTTCATTTGTTTATAATATTCTTTATATGGTGCTTTTGGTTTCTCATTTGAAATAAATGTATCAATTACAAATTGCGAATCACCTTCAATTGCTAAATTAAAAATATTATTCTGTAAAGCATATTCTAAACCTTTAATTAAAGCAATACATTCTGATTCATTGTTATTTTTACATGTTTTCTCAAAATAACCGTATTCAAATAAAAGTTTATTTTCCTTTTCTGGGGAATAAATAACCATACCGCATGAAATATTGCCAGGATTTGGTTTGGCATTACCGTCAAATCGTAACAAATGGCATTTTGCTATTTTTTTACTTCCATTGATATAGTGAAAAGTCATTCTTTTTAATTGGCATATTTTAAGTTTCCTCTTCTATCTTCGATTTCATATGAAGCCCATGTATCCACAATAAGTCTCATTTCAGTATTCCTATTAGAACCAGCAATTTGTTGAAGTTCAATATAGAATGTTGGTCTATCTGCTGTTGAAAAATTAAGTGTTCCTTCTGGTTGGCGAGCAAATGGAGCACGTCGTCCTTTCTGTTCTCCTAAATCCCAACACATTACACCCAAACCAGAACCAGAATATCTATCTTCTTTTGCATGTTGCGTTAAAGTGTTCCAAACAAGTGGAGGAAATAAACTTTCTCTATCTCTAGAAGCAATTAATAAAGATATATTGTTATAATATTCATTGTTTGAAACATCTGAACTAATTTTCCATAACTTATTTTTCTGTAAGTCAGATTGTTGGCGTAAGAAAAAAACGATACGTGATGCTGGATGAACTGCGTCAATACGTTTTGTTGTATCTGCTAAGGCCCCTCGTGCTAAAGGAGTATAATCTTTTTCATTAAAATAGAATATATTTTCATATAATCTTGAAAAAGGTGTTTCCAAATACGAATCAACTAACCCTTTTTGTGTATCTGGGTCTACATATATATGTCTTGTTTCTAAATAAATAGTTGGTTGACCAATAGAATATCTATCAAGTGTTTGTATAGGTGTTCTTGATACTTGACTACTATAACTTTGAACATACATTGTTTTTGAAAAAGGGTTTGGTTTCACTTGACTATCACTTGATTCAATTAAATCTTCTAAGTTTCTTAATTTACAACGTAATCTAAAATTCTGGGAACGAACTGCGAATGATGGAAACCCCCCATCATCTTTATGTTGACATCCTAATAATGGAAGTTCTAAACGTAAGATATTAGGTTTGCCATTTCTACTAACAGAAACATCTGAACCATCGTGAAGACCGACTAGTTCATTTTCTAAAGTAGCACTATTCAGAGAACCTCGCGATAATCTAGTGGCATATAACGCATCACCTGAAAATTCTTGAACCATAATCTGGTCTTGATATATTTGTATTTGTTCAAATAAGAAGTATCCTATGCCACTTGTGTAACCATATGTATTACTTAAATTATCATATACAACACTTTTATCATAATAAATCTGCTGTTGTTTATTATTAATATCTATATATGTTTGATTATTAGGATACCAACTTGGTAAATCTATTAATAATGTCGGATGTGTATATAAATCTCCCGCTACTTCAAAGTTAAATTCTATTGTTTTACCAAAATCTGTGTTGTTTGTTGGAGGTATTTTTCGTAACTCGTGAATATATGCTGAAACTCGCTTGTAATTATTACGAAAAGGACTTTGTGATGTTAGTGTATCAGATTGAAAATATACATCTTTATTACCTCTTGCTAGAAGCTCGTATAGAGCCCCTTCAGAATTAAACTCTGTCATACTAAATCTATTTACAAATTAATATTTAAACTTTAATTAGATGGCGAAAACGTGGAACGCCTACGTGATAAATTTAGAAACAGCCCCAGAACGTTGGGAACATATGCAAGCAGAATTCAAAGATACACCATTAAATCTAATCCGTTTCACTTGTCAAAAATCTACATCTGGACGAGGCTGGGCAGAAGTTGGAAAGACGTATGCTGATATTATGCGAAAACATATGGAAACAGATCCCGAGTTCAAACAGTTATGTGTAGTTTTTGAAGATGATGCCTTTCGCCTTCAAGATAAACCTACATTCAGCAAACGAATCACAGACATTTTTACTTATTTAGAAACACATGTGGGAACATACAGTCATTTTCAAGGAGGTGGTGTATATCCAATTCCAGCATCAATAGAATCAAAAGAACCATTATTAATACGATGTGAATATATTACATGTACTACATTTACTGTATTTGGCAAAGAAGCTGCTGATGCGGTATTACAATATGAAAAAGAGATAGATAGTGTTCAAACACCAATTGATAACTATATTGGGAATAAGAATAGAGGGAAAATCCTTGCTCCATTTCCTCATCTAGTATGGCAGATTATTGGATTACCATCTAATATTTCATCTGGCGATCAAAAAGTTACATTAAATGAAGCGTTTCGAAGTTCTCACAAAGTATTATCTGATTTTGTGAAATCAAAAGATATTAGTGTTATGACTGGTGGAAATAGAAGTCGGAAGAAAAAAGGAAAAACGTTTTCCTTTTTACAATCTGCTATGAAAAAATTTAAAAGAGTTATGAAAAAGTCTATGCGCCATAAGGTTTTTTTAAGAAGAACTCGCAAGTCTTATCAGAGCGCCAAGGCAGTGTAAGTGTCCCTTTTCTTCCAAAACGAACAAACTCAATATCATATTCCTTAACTCTGTGTTCATCGCTTTTAATCCAATCATTTAGATAATTCTTAATATCTACATAAGTTGGGTCTGTTTCACTAATTCCTAAACCAAGAATTTGTTTCATTAAATTTACAGATTCTTTTGCTCTATCCATCATAGGCTTAGTTTCATGTGACATTAATTATACAATATAATAGTTGTTTAAATCTATGTAGGAAAACAGTTATTCACTGTAGAAACACAAGTAACACAATTTTGTCTTCCTAAAGTTATATTATACTTCTGTTCAAATGATACATAATTAATGGGGGAACAGCCGGATATCTGTGAACAAGTGCTAAAGTTACAACTAGGTTGTTTAGAAAGAGTATTCTCCTTGAGATATGTCCATTGTGTTAGCGCTTGATTCTTACGAATAATGTCAGAAAAGTCCATCTGGTTTAAACTTATATTTTTATTTCTATTAGATACAATGTGTGGTATTTGGTTTTGTTTAGGAAACTTCTGTACAGCCAATATACAAAATCATGTTAATAAAATAAAAAATCGTGGACCAGAAGATACTCGTATTGTAAGTGTAGCTCATGCTGGAACAATGGGATTCAATCGTTTAGCTATTAATGGATTAAACCCAGATGGGATGCAACCATTTCAATGCGACCCTACTGGTTTTCATAGCCATTACGAGATGAAAACAATTTATTTTATGTGCAATGGTGAAATCTATAACTGGAAAACACTTGCTAAAGAATACAATATTAAAACTAAATCACAAAGTGATTGTGAAGTGCTGGGAGAATTATATATACAAAATCGTGACTCAATCCAAGATTTTTTTAGACTACTAGATGGTGTATTTGCCATTGTAATTATTGATCTACAAAAAAATCAAGTTGTTATTGGCCGCGACCCTTATGGCGTTCGCCCGTTATATGTTGGCGATAACAAATACTTTAGTTCTGAAATAAAAGGTTTAACTGGTTTATGTAAAAAGATTACACCTTTCATGCCAGGGACATATAGTGTGTATAATGCTAGTACTTTAGAATTAGTTGAATCTAAAGAATACTTCCAAGTGCCATTTTTAAAGAATGTTCAATATGATTCTATTCGTGAAGCATGTATTGGCTTAAAAATAGCATTAGATTCTGCTGTTGAAAAACGTATGCTTACTGAGCGCCCAGTTGCTTGTTTGCTGAGTGGAGGATTAGATTCCAGCTTAATAGCATCTCTAGTGGCAACGAATCTTCGTAATTTAGGATTGCCTCCACTTAAGACATTCTGTATTGGTATGGAAGGATCTACAGATGCTAAATATGCTAGAAAAGTAGCAGATTTCATTAAATCAGATCACACTGAAATTATTCTAACACCAGATGATTTTTTTAATGCGATCCCTCAAGTTATTCATGATATTGAAAGTTATGATACAACAAGTGTAAGAGCATCTGTTGGAAACTGGTTAGTCAGTAAATATATTAAAGAAAATACAAGCTGTAAAGTTGTATTTAATGGCGATGGATCTGATGAACTATTTGGATCTTATATGTATTTCTATAATGCTCCTAATAACTTTGAATTTGAAAATGAAACAAGACGTTTACTAAAAGATATCCACTATTTTGATGTATTACGCAGTGATAGATCTATTTCATCACATGGTTTAGAACCAAGAACTCCTTTCTTAGATAGACAGTTCACACAAGTAGCACTTTCTATTGTAACACATCTAAGAAGACCTATTAAAAATGAACAATGTGAGAAATTTATTCTTCGTAAAGCATATGATAATGATGAAACTCTCCCATCAGAAGTATTATGGCGTAAGAAAGAAGCATTCAGCGATGGCGTTAGTAGTTTAGAAAAATCTTGGTATGAGATTATTCAAGAAAAGGTTCTAGAACTAGTTCCAAGTGACTGGGAGGCCTTGTCAAAACAGTATACGTATTTACCACCAAAAACACCAGAACAGTATTATTATAGAACTATCTTTGAAAAACACTATAAAGATCATTCAAATATAATCCCTTATTTCTGGATGCCTAAATGGTGTGAAGGTGCCACTGACCCTAGTGCGCGAACATTAAATGTATACAATAGTCTAAAGTAAAAATAATAAAATACGTAGATGTATAACTCGCAAGTTGGTCAAGATGCTTGGGTTCATAGTGTATTAGGAGATAAAAAAGATGGTTATTTTATTGAATTAGGAGCGGCTGATGGGAAAGAATATAGTAATTCTCTCTTTTTTGAAAAAATATTAAGATGGAAAGGATTGTGTATTGAACCAAATCCAAACTATTATAATGATTTACAAAAATCAAGAAACTGTACTCTAAGTTTTGATTGTATTTCGGATGAAGATGATAAAATTGTAGAATTTAATATGTGTGATTTGGCAAGCGGTATTCAAGATACCGCGGGTCCTTTTACAAAAGGCAATAATATTATATATAAAAAAACAAAAAAGTTAGATACATTACTAAATGAGTTAAACGCTCCTTTCGTAATTGATTATTTATCACTTGATGTTGAAGGCCATGAATTTGAAGTTATTAAGAACTTTGATTTTTCTAAATATCGTTTTAATTGTATCACAGTAGAACATAATGAACCCCATATTGGTCCATCTATGAGAAATAAATTACGTATATTTCTTGAATCAAAAGACTATATGTTTATAAAAGGGAATGATGATGTATTAAAATGGAATCATGGTCCTATTGATGATTTTTATGTTCATAGTTCATTAAAAGATCTAATAATTCGTTCATAACATACTTTAGGTGATAGATTCTCTAAAATATAATTACGCGGTTGATAACTCATATAATTATGTTTCATCATTTCTACATTATTTGGTAAATCATTTAAATCATATAGTATTGATCCACAACGTTCATCAAAATATGGACATGATGTGGCATTCATATTATATTTATCTTTATATTCCATATAACTATGGTTGCCTTCACCATTTATTTCATCATTTAATGATTTTACATTACAAACAATAAGTGGAACATTCATAGACAAACATTCTTCTAAAGCAAATCCTTGTGATTCATGTGCACCCAACCAAATGCCAAATGTAGATTTGTTTAAAATATCTATATATTCTTCTTCTTTATAATTTCCGTATGTTAAAACTTTATAATTATAATTTAAGGATACTAATATATTTTCAATATACTGTAAATGTTGCTTTGATCTACTTTTAAAATATACAAAACAATCATATGTTTTTTCTGAATTATTAGGTTTAAATTTTTCAATATCAACTGGAAATGCTAAAGGTTTTACTGGCATACAAATAGTTCCTACACTAGAATATAAATTCTGAACCCAAAGTGATAAACTTGTATAAATAGACCTATCAAAAACTGGTTCTATTTTATAAATCCAAGGTTCATTTGGAAATAAAAAATTATGCGGTCCATACAATATATGCTTTACATTTGGAAGTTGTAAAGAATGATAAAATCCTTGAGGAATCCATACTAAATCATACGCATTAGCATTTATATTTTCAATATGATCTGCTACTTCTAATGTAGCATTAACTTCTTTTGCCAGAAGTTCAAACCCTCTTATATTCTTAGAATGGGCGGTTCCAACTCTTAAGAACTTTAATTCCATATATGAAACATAAAAAATTGATTTAAATAGTGTTGATCCAGAATGTATGAAAAATGCCAAACTGTAAAGGAAGATTAACTTCTGATATAACTGGTAAAGGGAAGATTGCCTTTCTCAATCCAGATAGTTCTACATCAACGAAATACTATTATATACCTATTCATTGTAATAAAGATGCATTGAATAACTCTGATTTGTGTGGTAGTTGTATGGATAAAGAAAAGAAGATAGAATCATGTTCTATTTCAAAGTCTGGACGTCTTAATGGAGCAAACGGAGCAAAAGGACCAAACCATCCAGCAGTGTTACATGGTAAAGTAGATGATCCAATCCCTATTTGGAGTCATATTGAAGGAGGACAGTGGTTTAAGACTATGTTACAAAAAGGTTATAAGAAAGAAGTTGAAATGCCAACAAAAACGTATGATGAAGAAAAAATCTTTGCTGTAATTTCTAGTTTGAAAGGTTTGAAAAATAAGATGGTTGAAGATTTGATAAAACAGTTTCCAGAACTTTCAAAACACGCCGCTTCAAACTTCATTACTCTTCATAATAAGAGTAAGATAAATAGCGTTGTAGAAAATGTTGTTGTTGTTCCTACTAAACCAAAAAAGACTATTAAGAAAACAAGTGTAGAATCTATAACAGAAGATAAACTTGTAATTAATACATCTGAACAATCTGATGTATATGATGTTGTTGAACTAAAAGTTACTCCAATTACCATTGGAACAACTAAGTATTATTATGAATCAAAAAAAGATAAAGTTTATACTTTAGATTATAAGTATGTTGGGCGATACGATAGGAAACAAGAAACTATTTGTGTAGACTATCCAGATTCTGATGCAGAACCAAACTTTGCATAAAACGCCTTCATAGATGCTGGGAAATGCTCTTCCATTAACTTAGAAACTACAGTCGCATATTCACGAATTTCTTTTTGCGCTTGAGGATCTAGACGAAGCGCGCATAGACGCATGTAAGCATATAGAGATGCGGTTTCAATAAACTCTGTATACATGTTCTGTGGTAGAATTCCACGAGCCACTTCTGGTGCCACTTGATTCTCTAGTAGTTCATTGTATAGAAAAAGTGATTGCTTGGAAAACTCTTTGATTTTTTCAACCATTTGCTCATTATTTTCTACAGAACTATCTTTCGAACCTTGCTTCTTATTCTTATCGCGTGCTCTTAGTTCGCTAGGAATGAAAATCTCTGGCTCATCATCTACATAACGACGACTTACTTCATTGCGAGCGAATCCAATCGTATGACGAAACCATTCGCGTGCCACGAAAATAGGCATCTTTAGACGAAAACGAATCTGAGGATGAAAGAAAGGACTAATATGATTGTGATTTACTAGATAGTTAATTAGTTTCTGATCGCCTTCTTTAAATTCTGTTACTTCTTTTGCAAACGATACACGAGCCGCATTCACTACAGTTAGATCGTTACCAAACGCCTCGAGTAGCTCTACCGAACCAATACCATCAAGAACTGAATGTTTAGTACTCATTTTTCTAGTTTAGATACTGATATTTATTTAAATCAATTTTTAGTATTTTAACAAAATGGGCGGAACATTTATGTATAAGTTCTGGGGCGATAAAGGAAGTTTCATTTATTATCCTTCGAAAGAATAGTATACCAGTTACCAGAATCATAAAATACAGATTCTATATTAAATAAAGGAGAGAATAATTTAATTTCTTTTTCAAGATCATTTTCTTTGTAAATATGGTAGTAACGTAAATGTGTAGTATTACCAAGTTTCCAAGAAACCATTTCATCCGATGAACGAAACTTATAAAGAGAGTTTTCTGGTTGTTCCATTGCCCATACCGAAAGAAGTAGTTTACCACCAACTTTTAATACACGATACATTTCTAGCAACGACTGTTTTCTTTCATCATCATTATCTAAATGATGATATGTCGCAATACAAATAATAGAATCAAATTCGCAATCATCATATGGTATACATGTCATATTTGATTTTTCCACACACAATCCTTTTGATTTACATATTGTTACTTGTTCTTGTGATATGTCTATCCCTGTAGTGTGTATATCAGTTCTATACAACATATTCTTTCCATTCCCACATCCAATTTCTAGCATTTTTGTGTCTTGTTCTAGAGTATCTAGAAACTGTGCTACCTTTTTCCACACCTTATATCGTGTTCTATTAAAATCTTTTGCTATATTATCATATGTGTCTTCAACATTATTCATACTAATTATACTAATAACTGTTTTGTTAAACCCCACATCCCATCAACACTACAGTTTTCCTTATACCATTTTTTACATGCTTGAGACATACGCCACCATACATCATCATCTATTTCAGATAATTTTTTAGTAACTTCATCTGGTGAACTTACTCTTATATAATGTAATCCTTCAATTGGCGGGTTCGCATAGTTATTTATATCTACTTCTTCTGCCACGAGTGGAACTGTTCCAAACGCCATACACTCCACTTCACGATGACACTTCTTCCCATATCCAGCCAAACATAATCCATATCTAGCTTCTGCTAACTTATTCAAATACTCTTGTTCAGAATACTTAGGAGATTCATTTTCTTTTGCTAAATAATATTCGGATGCGTCACATACAGAAGACCAATCATATTTTGTTCTATTACTTCTCTGAACTTGATTCTCTATTTTTCCATAGAATACTACATTCTTTGTCTTCTCAACTTGTTTATCAAGCATAGCTTCTACAAGTCTTGGTCTACGCGCCCAGAAACTCCATGACTTAGCATTATTCCCAATAGGTTTAGGATTTCCAAATAACGCCTTCTTCCAACTCTGTTCGTTACCAGTTGCTTGTTTAATCCAATCATAGTTGGGTCTATCATATAATAGTGTATCACCAACATTATTCAACCAAACATTCTTATTGGATCCATATTCTTTACGCACGTAACCACGTTCTACCCATAAATCTATCATTTCACGAAACGAATCTCCTTTATGGCCAAAGAATCCCTTTGTATCATTATGAGGAACATAAATAATAGGTAAATCAGATTTTGTTTGCGTGTCTCCAATTGAATTCTCACTAGCGAAGCTTGAGAGGCCAGTCCCTAAAAACACTGTTTTTAGAGAATCAATAATACGTGTTCTTAGAACTGGTGTTAATGAACCTTTGGGAACTACATGTAATACATGTTTTAATGAAGAAGCAGATACTATATGATGAATCTCACCGTTCATCGCCATCTCATTTTGAATATCAATTACAGTGCTACTAGGATTCATAGCCCACACATATTTCCAAATAGATTCAGTGGAATCTGATCCTAATGTAATAAGAACTTTCGCACATTGTAACATTTGAATCTTACGCTCCACAGAAGTTTGTGCGAATAATACTTCTACATTCTCGTATTTAGATTCAAGTTCTTTCATAAATAACTTATTCACATACTCTTCATCCATGTATACTAGAATCTTTGAAGATACATTATTCTCATTTTTAATAAAGTTACGTAACGCATTCATCTCTTCAGAACTTACTTCTAAGTTGTCGTTTGGAAACCATACATATGAACGTTGAACAAACGCAAGAGGATTCTCCGTTTGAGAAATTACTGGAACATTCTTTGTTTGCCAATTAAATAGTGTTAGCATCTGAACAAACTCCTTTTTGTTGGGACACCAGAATTCTCCATCATTGCCATATTTTTCTCTCATCATAAGAATCTTTCCAAAATAGTATAGTATATAATTTTCAACAGAATTTGATATATTATTTGGCAGTGGTGCGATATACGCCTTCTTCACTTTAATACTCGGCGTTAGTGTGCTTAGATTTGATTTTGACCAGTACTCAGTGGCGATCTTTGAAGCACCTACATAAATTCTGTCATAATCATATACTAATCCAGAATTTGTTTGAAAAATATTCTCAAAATAGTACAATGGAACATATCGTTGCGCAAACGTATTCTTCCCAGAAGAACTATATTCATATCGTTTCTGTTTCTCAATCATCTTACAATACGTGGCTACTTTGTTAGCATTAGAACTAATAATCTCTCTATCAAATGCTCCTAGTTCAAGTTTGGAATCTATCTTATTAGAAGGTAGTTGAACAACTGGCTCCATGTCTTGTAAGCCTGTAGGCTCAATATATAGAAATACACTCTTATCTATAATATCATCTTTATTATACGTTCTAATTTCAGATATGTGTAAATGATGCGTTTTAATTGTGAGTGCTGGATTCACCACCAAAAACTTCATACGTAACATTTCTGTTGTAATGGCATTATCACATCCTGAAATACCAAATGAAAAATGGAAATCTTCATACTTCCAATTACGATTTTTAACAGAGTTTGAAGAAAGTATCCATGTATCTTGAGAATCGGCACGAGGACCAAAAATTTCAGAGTTACCATTTTCGTCATCGTCATAACGGAGAAGAGCAAAGAACTTATCTTCTACATTTGTTGACCAAATAGAACGAATAGATTCATCTAGATAAATATCGGCGTTGGCAAATACTACAATAGAATCTTCTGGAATATTATCATTAATATAACGAACTACATCATCATAATGAAGACGATGATTAATAATTTCTTGTTTGAGCTTACAGCTCTTAGGAAGTTTGGCACTAAAGTCTTTCTCATTTAATAAAATAATATGATCAATATATGTATTTTCAACATTATTATGTAAACAAGTATTAATTTCATTTCGTCGCTTAGATTGTTCTGGAACATAATACTGTGTAATATAATATAGTGTTTGAGGTTTTACTAAATTAGATGACACTTTTAGATTCATAGTGTTGCGAGTTGTTGGCTGTACAGGATACGTGAATCCAAAACGTAGTGTAAGTGCTACAAGAATACATGCGTCATTTTCAGAATCATCCCAAGGAGTTTCAATGAACGTATACAGTAAATGAAGTTCATCTAAACACAGAATATTGTTGATTTTATGTTCTTCAAAAAACTCTAAACCAACTTGATCAAGAACCTTTTTTGAAGCAAAAATAAGACGCACCTTCTCAAACCCTTTTTCACGAATCCATTGTACATCTTCATTATCTAGACAAACAGCAACGTCTGCTTTCACGTTTTCAACATGTTTAGATCCAACACATCCAATGTCAAAACGGTTCCAAGAAACATTCATATCATCAGAACTATTCAGCCATACAAGAGTTTTCTTATCACGCCATGTTGATGTGCTATTCTGAAGAAGCCGAATCTGTTTGCCTGTTTTATGATGTGTCCCATACATTCTTATTTATTATTTGCGTAAATGGTTTAGACTGGTTATGGTGAAGAAGATGATGATTAATTTATTTTATATGAATATATGGAGTTCACAAACCCTAGCAATGAAGGTTACACTATATACTCTAAATCCGGCTGCCCATTTTGTGATAAAGCAAAAATGTTATTAAGTGATGAAACTGTGACACTAATAGATTGTGATTCTTATTTAATAAATACAAAAGATGAATTTCTTGAATTTATTAAAAATATATCACAAAAAGATCATAAAACATTTCCTATGATATTTAAAGATGCTATATTGATTGGAGGCTATTCAGACTTGCTGAACTATTTAAAAGAAGATTGGTCGAAGAACTAGATGTAAGAGATGTTGTTGTAGTATCATCAACTAGTTCAATCATTTCCAAAAACATTTTCTCAATATTATCCATATTTTCTTTTTTTATAGTTACAGTGTGTGTTAAACTAATTGTGTAGTTTCCAGAATCTTTTTCAAGTCGTAGAGTATGATCACGTTTACATTTAAATGGATGTGTTAGTACTGCATCATCCGTTTCTCTGAATATTTCTATCTTCTTTTTTAAATTTTCTGCTGTAGTTTTTTTATTATCTAATAAAAGCTTTAATCTCATTTCTTTTGCTTTATAAGTTCCATGAACAGTTTTGTCTTTATTTTTTTTAACAGTTATCATCTATAGTTAGCTAACATAAAACTTGTTAAAGTAGTTGAAAAATTAGTATACTAAATACCAATGTTTGTTCTTTTTCATCATACTGATCTTGGTATTTCCAACAAGATGATTATAATGAATTAAATATGGCTCAGACTTCTTCCATCGCTGCTCTGTTAAATATACACCATTAGGAAAAAGATTACGTTCTAAATAATCAAATGGTATAGTATATTCTAGAACCTTTTTATTCACCCATACTTGATCTTCTCTTAATTCTTTCCATAGATTCATATCATTCACATTAAATGGTGATTTTTCAAAATCTCTTTTAAAACAGAAAAATCCAGTGCATCCATTCATCTTTGTAGTTGGTTCTCCATATAAGTTATCGTTTTGAAATAGTATTGTAGTATTCGTTTCACTCATCTGTGATTTAATACATGGCATAAAATCTTTAAATACAACTATATCACCGTCCATATATGTAATATACTTTACTGATTCTGGTGCTTCAACTCTAAGCTTTTCAAGTAGATCTAACTTTATTTTATTAAATGTCATAAATGTATTTGACCCAAATTGACTTGGTGATGTTCCTACTGGTATAGAAATACTAGGTTTATAAAGAACTGCTGTAATATTCATTGACATAAAAAAGTTGTGCGATTCTCTATCGGCGCATACAATCATTAGTTTCCATGGCACATTTGCCTTCTTTAATGATTCATATAGATTTAGAGTTAAATACTTATACCCATTGCTTGTCATCGTCCAAACCAGAAAATCATCTTTTATAAATGGAGTATAGTTCATTAAATAAATAAGTTATTTAAAATTTTTTTAAAATACTTATTCCGGAATAGGATGAAACCTCGGAATTCAATGAATTCCCACAAACCTTAACTCTATGACACTAAAAGGTAAATTAGCGAAGACCTTTTCTAGACTAATATAAAGATTCAACGTATATACTATTTAGGGCAGACGAACAATGGATTTACCAAGTTCGCAAGATTATATTTATATTGATATTCCTAAAGAACGGATTAATAAACATAAATTAGATTTTTCAAAAGTCAATATATATGTTCTACAACTTGAAAATGGTAAGTATTATGTAGGAAAAACTTCAAAGCCTATATGCGAAAGATATCAAGAACATTTAGTGGGCCAAGGCTCTGCGTGGACACGGAAGTTCAAACCAGTATGTGTTCTTGAAGAATACAATAATGTGAGTGACTTTGATGAAGATAAGATAACAAAAATGTATATGGCAGAATATGGTATTGAAAATGTTCGTGGTGGAGCGTATTGTCGTATGGAAATGCCTAATAGTCTAACAAAACTATTATACCGAGAGATTTGGCATGCCCAAAATCGTTGTTTAGAATGCGGTAGTCGTGTTCACTATGTGGCAAAATGTAAATCGTTTATTAATGAAAAGAAGAATGTGCTATTCCGTATTGAAACAGTTGAACGTAAGAATACAGATTGGTATATTGTGTTAGGAATTTCTTGTGTAATACTATTAAGTTTAAATTATTTCAATTTTAAAGTTTTTACTTTATAAAAAATTGATTTTCAAAACCACGAAATAAAGTAACAAACTAAATGTTACCATCGTCTTTCCCTTCCGCTTTTAAGCATTATAAGCCAAGAAGCCAGCGTATTTATGGAGTCATTGCAGTATCGAAGGATAATAAGATTCTTCTTGTAAAAGGTCGTGAGAGAAATAAGTGGTCATTTCCTAAGGGACATATTAAGCCTTATGAAAATACACGTGACTGCGCATTAAGAGAATGTTTTGAAGAAACTGGTATTTCATTTAATAAGAACTATGATGATCATAGGAAACTTTCATCTGGATCATACTATATTTATAGAAATCTTGATGAAGAAGAACCTATTATTCAAGATTACAATGAAATTTGTGATGCTTCTTGGTTTAGTATTCCAAGTATGATGAATTTATATACAAATGTAGATGTAAGTAAGTTTCTACAGCATTACAAGAACATTCTATAAAGTAAAAATTGTTCTTTCTTCATTCATCAGAAGCATTTTTTTACAAAGTAAAAAAATTGTTCTTTCTTCATTCATCAGAAGCATTTTTTTACAAAGTAAAAAAATTGTTCTTTCTTCATTCATCAGAAGCATTTTTTTACAAAGTAAAAAAATTGATCAATTAATCATACATTTTTTGTATAACAATAAAAGATGGATGATTTCAAGCAACGTCATAAGAAGAGTGATAAGGCAAAGGAGAAGTATGAACGGAATGGAAAAAACACAACAAAGTATGTGCGTTTGATGGAGAAGCTATCAGAAAAGAAGAAGGCTATTTAATTGATCTTCATAATTATTTAAGATATATAGTTCATATGATTATGATACTTTATAAACCTTTATTAGATAATTAGCAACAGCGTGCCTTCTTAGCAGAAGGTTGATCCATAGAATCATCATAACTATTTAGCTCTGAGTCAACATCTACTAGTTTCAACTGGTTTACAATATTAAAATCTAATTTAAACTTACGTTTAAGAATCGCACTTACATACTGATCAAGTGTATGGGCATAATTACAGTTCGGTGTATCGCAAGTTTTAGAAGCGAGAATATTATAGCAAGGCTTCGTGTGCTTAAACCAGTCCCACTTTTTTTCATTTGTACCTGTCCAAGTCATTTTGTATACAAAAAATGTTCGTTTTAGATTTTTAATTTTTTTTTATTTTTGTGATTTAAATCGCATCAATATCAACATCTTCATCTTGTGCTTCATAATCAAACTCAAACGCATCAACTACTTCCTTCTTATCAAAATTAGTTGATGCGACATCGTTTAGGAAGTAGTCAGGGATTGCCTTATGCTTCTTCAGATCTGATACTTGCTTTGAGGTCAAGACACCAATGATATCGAAATGCTTAGAAGCATCTTTACCAGACTCAAACTCACGAGGAGTTATAATCACAACATCGTTTGTCTGAATTGGAACTTGACCCTTCTTTCGCAGAAGCCCACGAATCTTAGCAATTCCTTCTTGGCCACGCTTATTGTGTTCATAATAGATACGCATACGACCTTCACCAAGACGATTCAACACCTTGGCATAAATAGCAAGTGTCACTTCACCATTCATCACCGAATCCACTGTTCTCTTATTTGCCTCCACACGATAGTTATTAGAACTCTGATTTCTGTTAGTATGACCCATTTTGTATGATACTATGAATTTAGGAAAAATAAAATCAATTTTTTTATGTTAATAAAAAAATGCTTCTGATTATATAAAGAACAATTTTTTATGCTAATAAAAAATGCTTCTGATTATATAAAGAACAATTTTTTTATGTTAATAAAAAAATGCTTCTGATTATATAAAGAACAATTTTTTATGCTAATAAAAAATGCTTCTGATTATAGTAAATTTAGTCAACCTCGCGCAACCAATTCATCTCACTAAGGTCTAGTGATGGAGTTTCAAGAACAATATCACGACCACACTTCTGAGCATAAGAAGCAAACGTGTTGAGTGAATCTTTCTTTTCAGACCAGATAGTGCCAGCACCAATTGGCATGTGGCGGTCCACCTTTGCGTGATAAGCAACCTTTGAATCGTTGAGATGAAACATCACTGGACGATCTTCAGGAAGATCATCAAATAGTTTGACAACTGAACTTGAGGACCGCATGTCAGTCATCCCTGAAGAATGCGCATGACACGTATCAACACAGATGCCAACACGATGCGAATCAGTAGCCTCAAGGAGTTGATGCAACTCCCGCATATTCTTTCCCAACTTAGAACCTTCACCAGCACAGTTCTCCAAGTAAAGAGGAGAACTAATAGTCATCGAGTTGAGTTGATCTGCTACATTCTCAATAGTTCCATTTGCCCCAATATGAAGAACAGTTCCAGTATGCGTATTCGAAATACGAGCATTCGTATCTAGCAACTTCTGGAGACATGTTCGCCCTGCTTCCGCCTTCTCTGGATTTGCCAAATTAATCACATAAGGCGCGTGGACATACATTGTCATATTGCGCTCATCAAGAATCTTTTGCGATTCAGCCACTTCTGACTCCGTTAGCTTCTTTACATTGTAGTTCAATGGGGCTCCAAGAAAGCATTGGAAACAGTCGCAACCAGATGGCACCGACTTGATTGTATCTGTCAACTTAGGCTTCACAGAAATGTGAGGACCGATCTTGTTCAGCATTTTTGATACAATTAAAAATGTTTTTGGATTTTCAATTTTATTTCGCTAAGCAACACGGTGGAGTCTTGCTTTTCATATACTCATTTAACTGTGTTTCACACTTATTAATTTGTTTGTTAACAAATCGAAGACGCTCTCCATTCGTTTCCATCTTTTCCATATAAGGAAGATATCCTGAAAATAATATATAATCCATCTTATGATTCTTACAAAAGTCTTTAAAAGATATATGTGTGCTTGAAATCCAATCAATCATATGTTTCCATCCTTCTACCTTAATAGTATAGTAAGGATCTGTCATTTCTCTAGTTAAAAATGTAGTTATATTTTTAATCAATTTTATTTGTTTTTAGTCGTGTAGCGAATCAATGAAATTCTTACAATCCTTACAGTCCTTACCATTATGATGGTGTTTAGACTCAGCACGAAGATTTGCCTTCAGACCCTTGAGACCATTTTTTTCATACACTGGTTCCCAACAGTCACCCATAACATCTGAGCAGAAGCCAAGATGATAGCACATATCCTCACAACCAGAGTTCCAGAGAGACATTAATGCAGCGCCTTTCGCCTTTTCCTTAGACGCAGTAAGTTGTGTGGTCATCTCAGCAATCTTCTTCTGAAGCTCATCAATACGCTCATATGCGGCCTCAAGAGTTTCAGGGCGGTCAGGATTTACAAGATTTAGCGGTTGTGTTGGCTTCAGCATAGCCTTGTGAATTGCTGTCAGTTTATTCATCAGAGTATTCAGCCGTGCGTCCTTACCCGTCCATGTTGATTCATCCTCTGGCATTCCAGCAAGACGCTCACTGAGAATGTGGTCAAGAGTGTCATCTACGAGGAACCTCCAGTTTGTCTCACTACTCTTAGAATCAGCAATTACATCGTTAAACTGCTTGACAAGAATCTTGTGGGTCTTCTTAAGACTGGAGAGGTAACAGTTTGCGACGTCATTTATACCAACAATATCCTTCATTTCAGCAATAGTAGCATCAAACTGCTGTTGATTCAGACGGTTTTTACAGCCAACGCAATAGTAGTGGTGGCGAGAGACAATACTAAACTCATGAGAGAACTTCTTGTTATATGACTTATAGCTATGCTCTTCAATCGGTCGCATATCGCTACACTCACAGCAGTTCTCAGTAGATGTAGAACAGTTGTTCTTGTGAGTGCAAATAGGAGCAGTGAAAGTGACAACTACAGGGATAAGCTCTGGCATCATATGCTTGAGATGTGTGGCGCAAATAATCTTTCCATTATGCTCTGCGCCATGCGACTTGCAACGGAGGCCTTTCGCGGTGATCTGGCTACAGCGTGTCATCTTTGTTTTTGATACAAAAAATATGGGGTTTTTGGATTCAATTTTTTTTAATGCTCTGCATTAAAAAAATTTAATGAGAGATATAAAGATATCTTGAATCAATTTTTTTAATGCTTCAATAAAAAAGGATTTTCACCTTTCATCATCTCTTTTATATTTTTGTTGTTTTTACACAAAGAACTCTGGGCGATTAGGATAATCCACGCATTTTCCGAAATGCTCATTCATCCAGATGTATGCATCATGCTGCGTCGTCATCTCATTCATGTTGACTGACATGATCTCTGCTTGGGACTTAGTCTTGCGAATCTCATCGATCCACGGTTGAGGATTTCCCTTGTGAATCACGATGAACGCATCCACATTCTTATAATATCCAGCGCGGAACTGCTCGAAACGCTTTGCACCAGAAATCTCGTGGAACATAACAGTCGTCCTAATATTTGTATTATTCTTCTTATACGGTCCCATGATGTTGATGTTGCGCATAATCGTCGGCACATACGGTTTCTCTACAAACTCGATATTCTCAAAATGGTCGAACTTGTTCTTAGAATTCATCACGCACTTCAAATCCATCTTCATCATGTCGCAGAACTTGGTCTTCCCGACTTGCTCATCGCCTACAATCGCAATAGTAGTCTTGTTATAGATTGTCATCTTAGATTAAATACTAAAAAATATACGGTTGATTGATTCAATTTTTTTTTTTATTCTTGTATTTTTATTCTTGTATTTTTATTTATCTGTTTAGTTGATAATCACATCATTATAGATAAATAGGTTAAGATTCTTGTTCAAATCCCAGTGAACATAAGGAGACATAGATGTAATCTTCTCTAGAAACTCATCTACACTAGAGTGCTCCTCAATATGAAGCATGATGGCATTCTCGTATCCATTTCCGCCCCCACGCTCAAAGAGATACTTGAAGTAGTTCGTCATTGCATCAGGGGATGCGAAGCGGAGTGTAGAGCTCATCCACTGTTCTGCATCAGCATCAGAATCAAGATCCACCTTTTCATCACCATACTGACGCATCTCAATCTTCATGCATACAATAGGAGTAGTGGGAGGAAGAGAGAGAGGAACAGAGAGAGGAAGAGAAAGAGGAAGAGAGAGAGGAAGATTGGCGGGGATAGTAGCACGGCGTGCGGGTGCGGGGGGGCAGATAGAAGTGCGGTTAACACGAGGAGGCGTAGACATCTTATAGTTTTATACTTGACTACTGGGAATAGACGCTTCAATTTTTTATGTCTGCCTCTTAGCCTCTTGCTCGCAAAGAACATGAAAAAAGTTTTTTCTTTGTTTTTTGAGTTTTAATTATTGTGTCTTTATCTTTGTCTTTTACCATGCGCTGGTGTCATCGCATCTACCATGCGCTGTTGTCAGTCTTCTGATTCAAGAAGCGGGGGTTCTGCTGCAAGGGCTTATTGCGGAACCCGTTGCCGCGAGCGGAGTTGGGCTGGCTGCCATTACTGTGAGAGCTCCGTGTGTCCGAATACTCTGGGTTCATCTTCGCGAACGTCAGGTTGCTCGTGGCATCCACGCCCGTCACGAAGATACAACGCGCCTCTTTCTTGAGGGTCATCTCCATCGCGTCGCAATCCTTCTCCATCTTCCACTTCACGTCAGCAGTCGCAGCGTCCGCCTTCTTCAGCAGCGTGATGTAGGCGGCGTCGTCGACCATCTTTATGCCAAAGCTGGCAAAGACCTCCTCGTAGTGGCTGCGCTCATCCTTGTGGACGAACGAGCAAGAGCCATGCTTCTCGTTGTGCAGATAGCAGCCGCCGTCGTAGCGCTCCTTCTTGCACATGCGGTTGAACTTGCGCTTCGCCACGCCATCCGCAGACGTGTAGAGCTTCTTGCGGAGATTGACCTTGTAGTCAATGACGTTCTTGTTGCGCTCAACCTCCTCGAGCGTCTTCTTGGCAGCAAGCGCAGCCTTCTCAGCACTGCTCATCTTCTCAAACGCCTCCGTCTCAGCGTCAAGAATGATGTTGCCCCAGAACTGGCCGTCCAGCATGCCTTGGTGGAGCTCCTTCACAAGCTGCGCCATCTTATTCTTGCCGCCCATGAGAAGGTGGCGAGAGCAAGGGATGGTCAGCCCCGAGAAATCGCAAGTATCGCAGATCGTCATTTTTGGTGTGTAGCTAAGTGCTGCTCCCAACGCAGGTCCGCTAGATGGTTAGTCTAGCTTCAGGGTTGATGGGGTAGGGGCACTAGCAAAGACGGGCTTTGATAGTCTGTTTGTATGGTTTTGACGACGATTGGCTCTTTGGCTGGCCGGCAATTCAATTTTTTTTTTAAATTGAATAAGAGCCCAAAAGATGCCTTCTTAGGCACCCGCAGAGCCCATTCAATTTTTTATTTAAATTGAAAAAAGAGCTAAAAAGAAGGTCAAAGGCACAGAGCCTTTTTTGCCTATAAATTCAATCTAAAAAAAAAATTGAATGCTTGGGCTGCCTAGGCCAGAAGTATCATTCAACAGCGATTAACAAGATGTCTGCGACTGAGCTCATTACGCTTATCACGGAGACTCGCGAGCGCCTAGCCAAGATGGAGGCTATGGTAGCAAAGATGGCAAATAAGGAGGCTAAGAAGACCGCTAAGAAGACAGCGAAGGGAACTATATGTGAAAACCATTCATCTGACACAGAGATCCCGTATCCGCCAGTGCCAGCTTCTCAGCCTTCTTCTCCCAAGGCTGAGAAGCCCAAGCGTGCCGCGTCTGCTTGGGCAGTAGCTCTAAAGGAGGTGTATACGCCTCTTGTAAAGGAGGCTCTTGGAGAGGGTGTCAAGATGAATGGTTTACACATGAAGGTCGCCGGCTATCTGAAGAAGAATGATAACGAGAAGCCTAGTCTTGATGATGTAAAGGCTGCGATTGCGTTCCTCCAGAGCAACCCTGAATACAAGAGTGACACGGCACAGAAGAGGGCTGATACTGCGAGCGAAGGTTCTAAGAAGCGTGGTCGCCCTAAGAAGGTTAGGTCTGATTCCGAGTAAAGATACAAAGACCAATACAAAATACATAAAAACCCCAAAAAACAAACCCTTTTTTTATTGGTAGAAGCAACATAACGCTAAGAGACCGCCTCTTTGAGAAAAAAAATTGAGCCGCGCGACCCAAATCCAACGCACAATTACTATAATGGACAAGCAAACTCTTCACATGCTCTGGGATGGCTTTTCATACAAGCCGCATCAAGACTATGGAGTCCGCTGGATGCTAGAGCGTGAGCGCTCTGAAACCAAGGGTGGCTTGCTGTGCGATGAGATGGGGCTCGGTAAGACGATCCAGATGCTGGGTCTGATTAAAGAGTCTGGGCTCAAGAAGACGCTGCTGGTTCTCCCTCTAGCAGTCATCAACCAGTGGAAAGATACCGCTATCCGCTGCCGCATCAACGTCCTCTTCATGTTCAAGACTACTTGGAAGCTGGTGTCAAACCCGTATCCTGGCATGCCTTGTATCTACATGATCGGCTATGAGTCTCTCGCAAACAAGATCTCTAATATAGAGCCAGTTCACTTTGACCGCGTCGTCTTTGATGAGGCGCAGCGCCTTGGTGTTCACAAGATCGCGAAGAAGATTATTGGTAATAAGCCAATTGACAAGTTGAACTTCAGAATCGCATCAAAGATCCAAGCGGATTCCAAGTGGTTTCTTACCGCAACCCCAGTTGTCAACTCTGAAGACGATGTTCGCTCACTGTTTGCTCTTTTGAACCCCAAGCTTGTGAACTTGAAGCTTCACGATCTTATGAGTGAGTTCGCACTCGCTCGCACCATGGAGCAGCTCCGCACTAGCATTTCAGATGCGCCCAACAAGCCTATCATCAAGCAACACCGCTTGGAGTTTGACTCTAAGAAGGAGGAGGAGTTCTACATCTCCATCCAGAGCAACGTGGAGAAGCAACTCGCTTACAAGGAGAACGCGCTTGAAGTTCTCCGCCTTATTATGCTGCTTCGCCAACTATCTATTCATCCGCAAGTGTATATCGCTGCACGCAAGAACATGCATAAGATTAAACTGACGGACTGGACGGAAGCGAGCACGAAGTTCATTAAGACAAAAGAACTTATTGAGGCTGAGACCCATGAGAATCACAAGTGGATCGTCTTCTGCCACTTCCACGAGGAGATGAATCTGCTAAAAGAGTATTTGAGCACTTCTACTAAGATTCGCCACATTGAGACGTATTCTGGCTCGCTGAATGGTTCTGAGAAGGAAGAGACGCTGATTAAGGTGCGTGAGCCGTTTGACGGTTCTGAGAAGAAGGCAGACGTGCTGCTGATCCAGTTGAAGGCGGGAGGTGTCGGTTTGAATCTCCAAGAGTTTGATAGGATTATCTTTAATAGCCCGTGGTGGACGCAAGCCGCGATTGACCAAGGAGTCGGTCGCGCAGTTCGCATTGGGCAGAAGAACCAAGTGATTGTTCACAAGCTGATGCTGAAGCAAGAAGAGTCGGTGACAGTCCGCAACATTGATGTATGGATGAGATCGAAGGCTGCTGTGAAAGAGAGGTTGAATGCTATGGCTCTTGGATATGCGAACACTAATTTGTCTATGTAGAATAGAGTAAATGAATCTCAAAAATTATACAACACTTTTTTTAGCGATTCTTGTAACAGCAGTTGTAGTGTATTTTATTGTATCTATTATGAAATTATCAGCAAATGGTGTTAGCAGAGAAGGGTTTGGTCAACCTGAAAGGTTTGGTCAAGGAAAACATGAAAGGTTTGGTCAAGGAAAACATGAAGGGTTTGGCCAACCTGAAGGGTTTGGTGGACCCGCAAAAGGTGCTGGTATTCCGGACTGCCTACGTGATTCTCAAGAGGCTTCAGACATTTATCAACAGTTTGCTTTAAGAGAGAATACTTCTGAAGAAGGGGAAGGCGCAGATGATTTACGTGAACTTGCTCTTATTTTAAGTAAACTGTGTTGCTTGAAAAAAGACTTAGTCAATCCTTCTGGTATTGTTGAAGCAACACGTTATCAGCCTTATTCTACGGCTCACGATTTAGAACCTGTAGCGGAAACAACAGCGCGTTGCTTAGCAAAGACGATTCCTGTTCGTGATTTAGATCTGACTTTTGACAAGTGGTCAATAAGAGGTAAAGAACTTATTCGCAAATTATGCACTAGTTTTATCTTAACTGATATCGAAGTAAAGAAGGTTGATAACACATATAAGGCTTTAATTGATGATGTATATGACATCGCAAAAGGAAGATGTTTAAAAGGTGAAGTATCTATTGCTGGAACCAGAGGTCCTAGAGAAGTAAATCCTTACACTCCTCCTGAGCTAGAAGAGTTAAGAGAATATAAAGGATATTATTAGGAAGATGACGAAAAAGATACCTCATAAAATACATCAAATATGGGTTGGACCAAATCCAATTCCTACAAAATCAAAGAAGTTTATGAAACATATTAAAGAACTACATCCAGATTTTGAATATAAGTTATGGACTGATAAAGATATTACAAAAGAAAATTTTGATAATTATGAATATATTAAGAATAGCAAGTCTTACGCTCAGAAAGCAGATATTATGAGATATGAAATCTTATATAATAACGGAGGAATTTATTTGGATATTGATTTTGAAATCTATAAAAATTTAGAGCCTCTTTTAATAAATGAATTAGTTGTGTGTACAGAAGATATGTTTAGTAATTTTCATATTACAAATGCGTTTATCGGATGTACAAAACATAATGCTAATTTGAAACGTTGCGTAGATGGAATTAAAAAGATTAATTTTAGTCAAATGATTAATGTTGCGACTGGCCCCGTATATTTTAGAAAGAATATTCATATGAATAAGAATGTTACTTTATTAGAACCTCATATCTTATATCCAGTTCATTGGTTACAACATAAAGTGTATTCTTTATTCTCTAAACCAAAATATGATAAAAAATCTTTTAGTGAAGAAACATATGGTATGCATCATTGGGATCATAACTGGTGATCATTTACATTACAGTGATCTAGTAAATTTAACAATATATGTTTTAGAATAATAAATTCTTTTTATTATTCTAAAATTGTACCATGGGTTGTTGTATTTACTTAGGAATGATTAAATTAGTAAATAACATCAATCCAAGAATATGCCATACAGAGCGAGCGGGTTTTGCGATACTAAATAGTTCTACAACTACTTCATTCCATAATAGCTTTCCAACAAATCCAAGAATAATCATGGATAATAAGAATGCGAGTAGAAAAGCAAGAAATTCTACATAAGCGTTTCTGCGTTCCTTAGAATCGCTTGCCCCCCCAAATCCTTCAACAGCGGCTTTTGTTAAAGCAGATAATCCCATCTATAGAATGAAAAGATTATTATGTAAAACTAATAGAATTATTATTAAATACATAATAATAACGATATCCATATTCTATTTGCGCCATTCTTGAAAAATGAACTCTCTCCCCAAAATCGCCTCTGCCGTTTGGTCGTAAATTATGAGCAAACCTTGGAACATTTTTACCCAAAGAATCATCGGAAGGAACAAATTTGAAGTTAGAACCACTATTATTTCTAACAATTTCTTCTATTATAGGATTCATATGTGCAACACTATTTTCACGAATCGATAATCCTCCCAGTAAGATTGGTGGATTGGAGGATTTAGGGAATTGTTTTACTGCGTAAGAACATAAATCCTTTAACATTTGTGCTACACCATTTTTATAAGAAGAACCATTTCCAATACTTGGAGCATCTTGTTCTCCTTGGAGCCATAAAATAGCAACGACTTTCGAATTGGGGGATATAATTGCTTTTAAATTATCAATACGAACTTTACTCATTTTAAATAAACTACAGCAATCGCCATCACATGGGGTTTGAGGGTTAGAACCTTGTTGCCATCCAAAGTTTTTACCCGTTCCCTTGTTTGCTCCACCATTTGCCGGTCCACAATAATTAAACGCCGTTGAACCCATCGCACAACCAAGGAGCATAACATCCTTCTTCTTCTCTTTTACATATTGTCGTGCAAATGATATACCAAATCCTTGTGGTTTTTGATTATATTTTATACTTGTTTCTGGAAAATGTTCTATCGGGTCTTGTGCAACAACAATTTGATTACTTTTGTTAAATGATTTAATTCGTTTTCTTAGTGTATCGGAACTAGAGGGGCTATCTATATTTTTTTTATCTTCTTGAAAATATGGATCATCGTATAATGGTTCGTCAATTTGCTCTTTTGTCATACCTTTATAATGTGGTTGAAAGTATTGTAAACCATTTCCTACAGCATTGGATTGACCAGCAATAATTACAATGTCGTATTCAGTAGTATCAGCAAATCCTTCGTATTTTATTCTAAAGACTATAATAAGAAGTATTGCAATAATACTTATTATAAGAAGATTCTTATTTAAAAACTTTACAATCTTTTTCATTCTATTTAAAGTCTATTTAAAGTTTACTCTTTCTCATACATCAAACTCTCTTTCATTTTTGCTTCACGATGTTCCGTAATAAATTTAACAGCATCCGCTGCAGCCGTTTCTGACTTTAGATGTTGAGATAGAAGACCAAATAGTAACTTCTCGTTCATTCCACCTTTAGACGTTGAACGGCGATATAGAATTCTGCCACCAGAACCTTTGAGATCAAGTGCTCCAATATTGTGCTTCTTCATAATGCGAAGAATCATCTCTTCTTGAACCTTTAGACGCTTACGCTTTTCACGAACTTGTTCATTTAGAGTTCTTACTTGTTCAGATACTTCTTTCCACTCCTTAATAATGTTAGATAGTTGTGTTAGTTCCTGCTGGGCTCGTAGTTGTTCTTCAGGACTTAGAGATGCTGCTTCAGTCTTTACGGAACTAGAAGAACGAACAGACGTGTTATCATTTGATACTAATACTTGTTTATGGACTTCCATTTTACTAAATAGTTATAGTGAGTTAATTTTAAGCCTTTATTATATTTGACTTAAAAACGAGTTAATATATATAGTTAGAAATGGAATATTATATTTCAAATGGTGTAGAACTTAGTCTAGCAAGTGGATTTATTGGTGCTCTTACTGGAATCTACTTTCTTATTTATTCTAGTTGTTCAAAGCATTCTTTTGAAGAAGAAACAAATCGTATTATTAATACTGTGACTTCTGTAGTAAAAGGTGAAGTTCGTGCGTTACAACATGTAGAAGATGAAAATCCTTATGATCTATTTACACGTATTTATCCTACACTAAGATCAATGGATAATAATCATATTGCTGAGTTTATTCAACTACTTGAAAATTATAATAGTAATTGGGTGTACGAGAATAAAGTAGAAGAAGTAGAAGAGGAAGTAGAAGAAGAAGTGACTGGTCCTACCGCATGGTAAATTTTACTATTTAGAAATTATTAATTTCTTATAGTAAAAGTATTTAAGCATAGCTCTTCTTTTGGGCTTCAGATAAAGAGCGCCACTTCTTACCTAACGCGCGACCAATGTCAGGGATCTTCGCCTTGGGCATGCTGCGCATTACTTCCGCGCGATGCTTGTTGGCAAACTTCATGTAAGGGTTCATCTTTCTCTTACCGCCGGACATGGTGCGATTCTTACGCATATTATTCTTGCGATTCTTGCGAGTTGCGTTGTTGTTCATTTCTACTAATAAAATTGAAAATAAAAATCCATAGAAATAGGTATTCAAATGTCTTCGTATATCAACGATATGTATTCTTGTGAGTACATCTTTAGTGAGGAGGAACTAGACCTTATTGAAATGATGTCAAAGCAATATGATGAAATTCTTGCAATTCAAGCAGAGAATCCTCCACAGATTGGATACTGTGGGTTTGCATGCGACTATGAATGCCATACTTGTTATAATGTTGGTTCGTATGATACTGCAAATGAATACTAAATAACTAAAAAATTTAATTTTAAAAAACTATTTTTTTAGTTAGAAATGGATCGTAAAACAATTGCATCTGAATATTTTCGTATTCTTTGGTATTCTGTTGCGCAGAAAGTTGTTAATAAAGCGATTGAAGTATATGAACTTGATGAACTGCAAGCAGAAGCACTAAAAAAAGTATACTTGAAACCAAATCACTATTATGCCCGTATCAAATAGAAATTATTCTAAGTAAAATATAACTTTACAATTTCACGAACCATCCCACGACATATGGAACAAGTGAGTGCTTGTTTTTTAGTGCAATTGTTACAGAATGTATGACCACAAGGGACAAAGGCAAACTGTATTGTATCATCAAAACATATAGAACATAATGGTTCCTTTTCACTAACATCAACTGTTCTTATTGTTTTTATTAGGTCACGAAGTTCTATGAACTTACGATATTCTTCAATAACAGCATTATAATCATCTTTAATATTATTTTCATTAAATGTTGTTTCAATATACTTTTCCATAGATTCCATTAAAGAATCATAATGTTCATTGCGACTTAAGTTTGTTAACATATTTAACTTAGATTGAATTGAATCTAAGTTTGATAGTTTTATTTTAAGAAGTTTTTCTTTATCGAGAATCTTTTCTGATGTATATTTGTATTGATCCATTAAGAAAGTTGTTTGTTCAACATATTTATCTAAAGAGAGAAAGCCCTTTTCTAAACAAGAATTATCAACTGTTTCTAAAACATTCGCTGAAACATCTAGTATAACATCTTTTAAACTTTTATTAGAATGACTTTGTTTCGAAAACTTTACAAAGAAATTCTCTACAGGACCTAATACTGGATGTTTTTCAAGACGTGTTGTTAAAAATTCTAGCAACTTATTATTCTTTGTTAAAATAAATTCTCTGATTCGTTTTCTCCAATTAATATTTTGATTTTGTGGATTCTTTTCTCTTATTTCATTTAAATGTTGAATTACACAATTATTTAATGTTGTTGAATAGGATTCTGTAGGATAATAATCTGCTAACGATGTTTCTGTGGCATCCGGAAAATCAACAGAGGCATAATTTCCTGTTGTTAATTCATCCATCTAGAGTTATTCTTTTTTATTTTACATAAATTATTACGACTAAATGGCATCAATATCTTCATCGTCTAATTCTTCATGATTATCTTCGTGGTCAAAAATATCTCCATCATCATTATTTACAAGAGAATTTGTGAACTTTAGTTCCTTGAAACGTTTTAGTTGAGTGGAATCTGCCGTTTCTAATGTTAATAATAGTTTTTCATTAAATCCTTTTTCTTTTTTAAGTTTTGAATAATAGTCTCTATCATACTTGTGGAGAATATCACCTTTTTGATACTTATCAGATTTATCATTTAGGTCACGAATACTAATTAATACAACATCACCTACGCCAATCCACATATCTTTACGAATTGATCCACGGATATGGCATAAACGAACTTCATTATCATTACAATAAACAAGAGTATTTCTGTTTCCTAGAACCTGTAAAACACGTCCAAAAAGCTGATCATCCGTTTTTTCAACGTATTTAGGAGCTTCAGAACTATGTTTTGTTTTCTTATAATTTTTGCCACCTGTTAAATTTGGCATGTTTTCTTATTATATTTACGTGTCTTATTTTTAAACCTTTTACCACCTTTTATTTTCATTTTACTCATTGCATTAGTAACATTATTTAAATTATCTGTTTCATACCAAGATATATAGTGATTTTCATTTATTCTTTGTATATTTAACGCTTTCATACTATTTTTTTTTCTTATTAATGGCGATGTTTCTTCACTATACATATTTAAAAATATTGGTGTTCCACATTTCTCTAAAATCCATTTTACTAAATATATATCATATTCAGAAGCGTATACTGACATATTACTAACTATATCACCTAGAAATTCATAAAAATCTTCTTTTGATGTTTTAAGAAATTTCTCTGTTGTCTTAAATTTATTTTTAAATTCACGTGGCTGTTCATCTATAATTGTATCGTATATTTCAGGATCAACTCTTGCCCAGTTAACTAATGTATCATATAACCCCATCGTTGATTCAATTTGATACATTCTGGCATTATTACTTTCAATATGAGTATTTAATAATATGTTTTCTCTCTGAGATTCTGTCATTATATCATAAATATTATTTTTAATCTTATTACCCAAAGAATTTCGTATTTTTTTTACAAACTCTTCTTCTTCCATATCATCCGCACGAATTCCAAAACATTTATATATATTTTTAACTAAAGGACCATTATAATGTCTTGAAGCGGAACGAAATAATGCTCTATAAAAACAACTACCATCACCTTTAACATTTTTAGATATCCATTGAATAGTCATTCTATAATTCTGATTGATATTTTTTTTGAAAGTCTCGTAGATTCATTGTTGTTGGAACTGAATCATATTCATCGCGTAAAGGGTTTGGCTGTATTGTTACAATTGTATTTTTTTCATCTGATTTATTAATATTCTCAAAATACGCACCTCCTTTCATGAGGTTACCTCCGTTCATAGACTTTGGTATTTTTAAAATAGTGACAGACATTCTTGAAACAACAAATGAAAATGTTCCGTTTGTTGAAAGAATTTCAGTATTGGCTTGAACTGTTGATGCCGAAAAACGATTATTCTTTTGTCGTGTTTTTATTTGAATAGGATAACCATCTTTTGAACCATCAAATGTTAGTTCGCCAAATGTCATTCCGCATATTCCTTGATATGTTTGATTTGTTATGAAGCGTATTAGATTCGCTGGTGACGAATAAGGCGCGCTCACTTGAACTAATATGTTATCATCAGAATCATCTTTATGAATAACTGTTACAAAATATTCTTTTATATTTTCTGATACATATATGTTAACATTTGTATCTTTCGTAAAATTGTATGAATTTAATACTCCAGAGTTACGTGTTATAAATAAATATGTAAGTATAGAATATACGTTTGAATAAGAATCCATATTAACATATACGTTTGTTAAACCAATGCTTGATATTTGACATAAAGTATCTAATAACCATATTTGAGAGGCATATGTGTTTGTGATATTTTCTGTTGGCGCACATATAGCATCCATATCAAGTATTAAATCAACACTATTATTTTTAAGAATTTGTATCTGTTCTACTAAAACATTTGTATCAATAGTATAGTTAAATAAATCTTCTACTTTAGGATTTTGTGATACACATAAGCCATATATAGAAGTTCCTAATGCTTGAATCTTATTTTTATACGTTGCTATATCATTTATAATATCTGTTAAATAATCGTTTGTATTTAAAATAATTCTATTTGGCAGAGAACTAATCAAACTTAATATAACTCCTTTGTATGTACTATAGTCGTTAACATATGACGGTTTATCTTTAATTTCAATAGCTCTTCTTTCAGATCGAAGACTATTCTTAAATATCTCTAAATTAGTCACTTCAGATAATGAAAAAGAAACAATGGATGCCTCTTTTATATGGGATGGCGCTTTTATAGGTTGATCAATATATTCAAGAGTTTTATTATACGATGTCGCTTTTATCTGTAAAAAATTTTCATCCATTTGAGTTCCAGATACATTTGGTATTTGAACTTGAATAGTTTTTTTAGCAGAGTTTAATGCTGGTTCAACTGGTAAAATACTATATTCTCTACAAATCATACTCTAATACATATGGTCATTTTGTTCGGGCTCTATAATATTAATATATTCTACTCTGTATCCCGTTTTTGAAGCAACTTTATTCAAATGATTCTTATACTTATCTTTTCCTCTATCTTGCTTCTTTGGCATCGTATTAGACGACTTTAGAAATTCTCGAATCACTTTTGGATGATCTTGAATATCAATCACTGGTTTCGTTGGCATTGGAGCATATACTTTGGTAAGACATTCTAATGGAGTTTTACTTGAAATCTTATACTTTTTCAAGTAAAATTCTGGTATAAGTTCTTCAAGTAATTCTGGAACTTCCTTCTTCTCATATGTTCCAATAACAGAAGATCGAATAACTGGGGTCAAACTCTTAATTTGACAGTGTCTTAAAAGTTTGGGTGGAACCAAATGTTCCAAATAGATTGTTTCAAATCTAGCAGTATCACATTCATTCTGTGTATGCCCATAGTTGTTACAATTCAAACAATATAATGCCTTCTTTAGCGGACAAATAAGTTTATCATGACTGTATACACAAGAACCTAGAATCTCTATACAATAATCACACATGCTTTAGTAGAGAATGTCGGCCAATGACACTCAATTTTTTTTCACGATGCGAGAACAAATCAAGTTATATCACTGGCAAACAAAAATGTATTCAAGGCACAAGGCAACAGATGAAGTGATTGGCGCTTTGGATGTATCTATCGACAAGTATGTGGAAGTGTATATGGGTAAATACGGTCGAATGAAAGTTAATGCGCAAACTGGAACAGTTCAAATTCGTAACTTATCTGAATCAACAATTGTTCGTTTCATCAAAAACTGTATTCACTATTTAACAAATGATTTAGTTAAAAAGTTAAAAGATAGCGATACAGATCTTGTAAACATTAGAGATGAAATGTTAGCAGAATTAAATCAACTACTGTATCTTTTTACATTACACTAAAATGATAACTGTTGTCCAACATTTAGTCCAATACGAGAAGCATCAAACCCGTTCAACTCAATGGCATATTTAATTGGATATACTGAACTATAACTTTTACAATTATGATTTCCAGAACAAGGTTCAACATTTTCTTCAATCTTGACTATTCTTTTGTTTTCATCAATCCAAACAATATCAAGAGGAAAATACATGTTCGGCATCCACATAGAATGAACTCCTATATTTCCAAACACAAATAACATCCCTTGCCGAGGAGGTAAAAAAGTTCTACCACTTAACCCACGTGACATATCTTCTGGGGTTGAAACAATATCCACTAAGAATCTAGAAATTCTGGGTCCTGATATATAAGTCTGCATCTAATGTACTAAAAGATGAGTGATTCTTGCGCATTTCCGATATTCACAACAACGGGATTCTTAACTCTAAATCAATCTCAAAAACTGATTTATCAACAAGCATGGAATGATTATAATAGAATTCAATCATATAATTCGAATGTTAGCAGTTTAAGAGTGTTAAGTAACGCGAATAATCTAACTTACTATACATTTGTATCATATGCTGAAAAAGACTCTTTCCGTCAAGGTCAGTTTCTACATCAACAGGTCTATCCGACATCTAATTGGAATAAAGTAGTGGAAAACTAATAAAAACTAATAATAGATGTCCAATATTATAACAAATTGTCAAGCAGTGGTAAGCACACCATTTGTATTTGTATCCCCTGGCTACCAATCAGCTTGTAATAACATTTATGTAAACCGTTCTACGACGGATTCTTTTGTTCAAAGAACAAATCAAAACAATACAAACTATATTAAGTTTAAAACTGATTTAGAACGTATGCAGTATCTAATGGGACAGTTTAATCAACAACCTTCTTGTCAACGACAATAGCAGTATCTGTGTCATTAGCATTCTTTGCGTCATTAACTTTCTTTGCTTCACTAACTTTCTTATTTGCTAGTTTAATTATAAGATCTGAAATATATCCTGCAACGGCATTTGGAATGTAAATAGGTTTAGGTTCTGTAACTATCTCAAGAATAGTATCCGCAGATACGTAACTCTTGTTCATTTCGTTTCTAGCTTATTTTCCTTGCGTTCGCGGTTTTTCAAGTTTTTACGATAATCGTCTAGCTTTGACTGATATAGTTCTTTCCAATTATCTTTTAGAGCAATAGTATCTTTTTCTGGGTTATATGTTCCAAGCACAATTAGATTCTTCTTGTCTGGCTCAAAGCAATAAATATTATTTGACTTATCTTTCCAATACGGGAGACCTTCAATCACTTCCTTTTGCATTTTAATACAATAAAAATACAAAAGGTTTTATCAATTTTTATTTACTTTCGTAAATTAAAACCATACAATCATATCATCCCAATCACTCTTTTCTTGAATATTTTTATTATATACAGTTTTTAGATTTTCTTTAAACGACATTTCTATACTATATGTTTTTAATGGTTTATACCAATGGGTTCAAACTTCGCACGATTCGCATCCAAACTATTTTTTCTATAACTAGAATTTCTAATTGGAAGTGCGTCTGGAATGTCATTCGCAGCAGCAAAGGTTGGATTCTGTAATGCGTGTTCTGGAACAGATTCTCTCATAATAATTACATTTCGCGATGATCTACCATGTTTCATATTACGCTTATGAAACACATAGAATAGACCTACTACCACAATTGTTCCAATAATACCGATCGCAGCGCCAGCACCAATACTGCTTAACTTTTGTTCTTGTGACTGCTCCGCGGTTGTAATGATTGTAATAAAATCTGGATTATTTGTTTCCGTTGCGCTAGGACTTGATCCAAGAGTTGGGCTAAATGACGATGTTGAAGTTTCAGATACAATTTCTGAAGTGCTTGGAAGAGGTGTTCGCGAACGAGAACTTCCTGCTGAATTAGAAGGATCTGATGTGTATGAAGCGGTATGTGATTGGGTATTGGATGGAGAACTAGTGGATGAATGCGATGGAGAACTAGAATAGGAAGGAAGATTTGATTGTGTATTTGATAACGAAGGAAGAATATTGGGTGTTAGTGATGGTGTGCGAGTATCTGTTTCAAATGGTGTATCTGTATTAGAAGGTGTAGGATTGATTGATCGCGAATTAGAACTAGTATGACTAATTGAAACACTCGCGGATGGTGTAATAGAACTTGAATAAGATATAGAGCTACTCATAGAAGCTTGCGCACCAACTGTGACAGACGCACTAATTGAGTGTGTATTTGATGATGTAATAGATGATGTGCGAGAAGAGCGCATTGTTCGTGATGTTGTAGGTGTTCCAGTCACGTTTGGACTTCCTGATGGTGTTATCATGGATACGCATGATAAAATCGCATATACATTATTATTTGAATACGGAGCACATGTTCCATACACATATGAAATATTAGTAGATAGCATCATACATTGAGCATCGTTATATGTAAGAATTCTTACAATATTATCACCAGAACAAATGTATTTTTTGGAGATTGTGCCACTCGCATCACCAATACATAGATTTTGGTTAATAGCAATATTTGTTAAGGAAGCATCTCCAGAACAATCGTTTGTCCCATAAAATGTAGCAAATATAGAGTTCGCGAGAGATGGTGTAGAACTCGGTGAAGGCGTAGGTCTTTCATTTAAAATAAGAGATGCGACGTAGTTCGCTGTTGTGCGACTTGTTACAATAATACTCTTAAAAGTGACTGGGCCAGAACCAGATTGTGGAGAATTCCAAATCATATGAACATTCCTTTTATTTGTATTTGAAGTATGCGTTAAACCGTTATTACATGAAGTCATGCGCCGTACATTTGTATCTATTGGATCAAGATTGAGAGTCCCTGATGTAATATTCGTAGCGGCAGAAACTGCTGCGAAGTTTCCGTTAATTCTTCCAGTTCCTACATTGAATACAAAGCCTTTAAAACAACTTGTAGGAGAGCAAGCCGCTTGAGAAGTATTTGTGGGACGAAGAACAATACTATACTGTGTATTAGGAGCATAGTTATTAACAACACGAGTATTTTCCATTGCATCAATTACATAAGGAGGCTGAAATGTCCCACCAATGGCAAAACAGTTATTTGGATTACATCCTTGCGCCCAATTTCCGTGACCTGGCACAGCCTCACATGTATCTACACCTACACTATTCGCATTTACAGTAGTGAAGCCGGTAAATAAAGTGACTAAGAGACTAAACAAGTTCATCCTATAAACTAATAATACTTTTTTGTTTAAACAAAAAATTTTCAATTTTACTACAAATATAAATTAATACTCAACCATATACACTTCTCCGTTCATAAATGGACGACCAAAGAGTGCTTCCAGCACATCATTGTGTGTAACAATCATTACATTATTTAGATTTACACACTCTTTTTTAATTTCACTTACAGTCTTATTTACACGTTCACTAATTTCTTCGCGTGTTTCACACACATTTGGAAGATAATATCTTGTATGAGGCTCATATTTTAGAGATATATCTTTTAGAATATAACGACTAAGAGAACGACTTAGTGAATCAAAATCTGGACGCCAATTACATGGGAAAGGACCTTGCGTTTCCATAAGACCATCGTGAAGATGTAGAAATGTATTTTCACCAACTAGAATTCTGCTTGTTTCAATACAACGAATAATAGGACTACTATAGATACGATCCATTTTTACTGGCAGCACAATATTTTTAATCTGTAGAGCACCCTTTTCTGTTAGTTTCGATTCTTTATAATCAAACGAACGATATACAGACTTATCTTGCGCCTTATCAAAAGCGGCATTATGATCAGCGTGTCCATGACGAATAAAGTAGAATTTCAGAGTATGTGATTGCTCCATTTTTGAATACTTTAAAATTGAAACTTTTTTTTTCAATTTTAAAGGTATAATACTAAAATGGATCTACAAACTCTTATTAATCAGCGTATTACAGAAAATACTTATACACTTGAGATTTATACAGATGAAGTTGAAGAAAACATCTTTCTTGAAGCGACTATTCATACACCTGTAGTCAATTTTGTAACAGATATAGATTGTAATAGATTTAAGTTTCCAAATACTATATTGGTCATTGATATTGAAGCGTTTGTTCCGAATTTGAATTTGGAGTTTAATATTCCTGATAGTGTACAGCAAATTATTATTAAAAATAAAAATATTATTAATAAAAATCTTATGGAACTGTTTCCAGAAAATGTAAAATATAGATATGTTCAATGTAATCTAGAAGATAAAGAGCTTAATATTCTTATTAACCAACGTTACAAGAAATATTTTAATATAGAGCCACGTTATGCGACAAATCGTATATCAAATCAAAAAATTATGAATAATATGATTTATTCACGATTTCATAGTAATATTATTGATAGCATTCGCAATTATGAACAACGTGTAGCACAAGGCAAAGAGTTTTGTAAAATTGTGAAAGAAGAACTTGTAGCAGCAGCTTTACATCCTAATAAGATTAAGCGCATTTTACAGCTTACAAATAATCATTATATGAATCTTGATAATTATATTTAGAATAAATCTAAATATGATTTAAATCCAAGAGATTCTGGGCCTTGAGCATGTATAATAGATGGCTGTGTATTTGTTCCTTTGTATGTAAAAATATTATTTTCATATACATAATTTTTTTTAGAAGTTAAACACGTATTTAGAATCATCTTTGCTTGAGAATCAATCGCAATTTTATCTTTATTTTCTAAATATATTTTTCTCCAAAGAATCTGATCATCCACAGAATCATCAATAGTTTTTTCAGTATATTTTTCTAATAACTCTCTTATCGTTCCCGCTTTACCAATCATGATTCCAGCATTTAGATAAGGAAATGCTTTACTTAAATCATATTTAAACATATTGAGTATATCAGTAAAGTTTGCTATGGCTGTTTCTCCACCAAATACAATATCTTTTTTAAAGGATTTATAATCTTTATACACCTTTTTACAATCTCCAATAATAACTACATCCCACGCATCCGTGAATAGAACAATATTATTTGGTTTTAACTTCTTACAATAATCTAATAAATATCTTAATTTCATACCAAAATGTCCTTTTCCAAACAAAGGATCGTGATATTTCTTATTTTCTTTTAATCCAAAAATTTTAGGTTTGAAACCATGTGTTATAGCAGATTTTCTCCATCGCTTAAGATTCGGATGTTCTTTTGTAGAAACTGTCATTAAAAATATTTTACATTTGTTTTTTCTTGTTTTATTCATCTACTAATAGATTTTAAAATATGAATATTTCAGAAAGAGGCATCCATACTAAAACTCATTTCTTCTTGTTTCTTACCAATACCTGCCATGGCATATGTGGATGATCGCTTCTCAAAGAAGTTATCTTTGTTTTCTAGACTGATACGTTCCATAAAATCAAATGGATTCGTAGCATTATATGCCTTAGGATAGCCAAGTTGTAGTAGAAGACGATCTGCTACAAACTCAATATACTGACTCATCAGTTTGGCATTCATACCAATCATTTCACAAGGAATACTTTCCATAATAAACTCTTTCTCAATCTTTACTGCCTCACGAATGATGCGATATACCTTATTCTTGGAAAGACGGTTCACAATCTTTGAATACAGCAAGCACGCAAACTCAGTATGAAGACCTTCGTCACGAGCAATAAACTCGTTAGACAGAGTCAGTCCTGGCATGAGCCCACGTTGCTTCAGCCAGAAGATTGCACAAAACGCTCCACTAAAGAAGATACCTTCTACCGCCGCGAATCCAATTAGACGAGTTCCAAAATCAGCTTTCTTATTTTCAATCCAGTTCATCGCCCATTCAGCTTTCTTCTGAACACAAGGGATTGTTTCAATAGCACGAAGAATATCATGTTTTTCTTGTTTATTCGTGATATATGTGTCAATAAGAAGAGAATATGTTTCTGAGTGAATTGCTTCCATCAAGTTCTGGCATGCGTAGAAGAACTTTGCCTCAGGCCATTGTACATCACGTGTAAAGCGAGTCGCTAGATTCTCCATAACAATTCCATCCGATCCTGCGAAGAATCCAAGAATATGTTTAATAAAGTGACGTTCATTGTCATTAAGTTTCTCCCAATCTCTCATATCCTTACTCAGATCAATTTCTTCCGGAGTCCAAAACACGGCAATATGGTTCTTATACTTCTTCCACAAATCACTATGATTAATTGGAAAGATGACAAAACGGTCATCATTTTGAGTTAATAGAGGTTCTGGGATATGACTAGGCTTCTCTTCATCAAGATCCAACACCTCTAAAGATTGTTTGCGTGGAACTTTTGATGACATAGTAGGACTAAAAGATTTAAGAACGGGGCTTTTACTAGATAGAATGGGGGATAGAGTTGTCATGATGATTTAGACTTAGAAATTTAACTTTAATAAAATCAAATTTCTAACAATTGTAATCAATTTTTTGAATCATTTCAAAAAATTATTGAGCATTAGTCTTATGAGAAACAATTTTTTGAATCATTTCAAAAAATTATTGAGCATTAGTCTTATGAGAAACAATTTTTTGAACTATTGGAACCTAATGACATAATTATATCATGTTTATTGCTTTTTATCTAATAAAGAACGAGAGCAGATTAAAAAGGCAAACAGATAGATATAATATGCGATACCTAATGATAATAATGTCATAATTAAATTAAAAATAACGGCGCCACGTAACTTGCCAGGACCATTAAAGAGAAGATATACATGGGCAAATAATGATAATGTTCCTATTAATAAAATAGCTACAGATAGATAATAGTAATAGTTACAAACAGTTTCATTGGAAATATCGCGTGTATAAGGAGGTTCGTTAAGTCGGTTATCGGCCATTCTATAGTAATTAATGGAAATAAGTTTACAAACTTACTGGAAGTAAGTTGACAAACTTACTGGAAGTAAGTTGGCAGTCTTTCAAAAATCTCGTAAATACTAATTGGTTGGTTTGATCTAAATCCAAGAACTAACGCATCTTTCTCACACAATATAATATGTTTTGTATTGAAATCCAACTTATTATTCTCATTATTAAACAATAGTTCAAAGAAATCCGGAATAGTAAAAGATGAACAATTCTTTTCTTGAAGCCATTGTTTTATTGTGCTAGAAGGTTTTAGTTCAATACGTTCCAAATTAATCATCTTATCTTTTGTTTTCTTGAATGCGCTATGAGAATGTTTTAAAACTTCATTTGTTTCTTGAATAATATTTTTCATTAATCCTTTAATTTCATCAAATATATCATTAATTGGTTCATCTACTTCCATAGATTCCATTTTATCTAGTAATTAAATATATCAATTAAAATCAATTTTATCTATTTTCCAAATAGTTATTTAACACACTGATTGGCTCATGATATTCGAGAATACCATAATAACTATATGTTTCTGATTCATTCATAATATAATACCAATGAGCTGGTAGAATTAATATAGAACCTGGCTTCAAAATAACATCAATATACTGTATTTGCGAGTTATGTATTACAATTTCTTCAACATTATTATATTGCTTATAATTGTTTAAACTTTTTTCGTATTGGGGATTTATCAATGAACACGTATATTTACCGTCAACAGGGATTATAAGTGTATATAAAGCAGATGTTTTATTCATATATTTTGAACCAAAACATATTTTACTCTTTAAAGAACTTATATACTCTGAAAGAATATGCGTATGAAACTTATTAAACCAGATTATATTACAAAATGCGTGAAATCCAGATTCATTTGCTAAAAACGTTTCAAAACTATCCGAATTTGGTAACACATTTGATTTCTTTTCTAAATAATCACCTAAAATTGTTTTAAAACGAGGCGTTTTCATTAATGTGCTTGGCGCAACACATGGAATTTGAGGACAATGTGATACTATAATTGGATTCTTTTCATATATTAATTCATTCAGTTTATCTAGCCTAATAAATTCAATTTGATTCAATGAGTATTCTTGTGAATATTGCTTATAAAAGAAAACATATATTAAAAATATGAATGTAAATACTAATATTATTTCTATCATTTTTTAGATTTGCTTACCTTTTTACTTGTGCGAGTTATAGCATTTGATTTTTTACGCTTAATATTTTTCATTGATTTTTTAAAAAACTCTGGCATAAATCTATGTTTCTTAATATTCTCAATTTCAGACTTTTTCAAATGTATCGTATCGGAATGTTCTCCATCATTATCTCTTACTGTCACTGTTTTCGTTCCTTTGTTGTTCATTACGTTCACGCGTGTTTCTTTGATCTTCTCACCATTAGGACCAATCATACCATGACTCTGAACAGAAGTGTAACGAAACATTTATCTATATCTATCTATTTTTTAGAGTTTTTGATTGTGTTGTTTTAGGTAACTTAAGAGTTTTATTGAATCTAGACTTTTTCAGCCGTAAAGCGTGACCGATACTTTTCTTAGAAGTTGTAAATTCTGTTATATTTTCAATTGATTCATATTCTAAATCTTTGTATATAAACTCAATTTCTTTGGCACGAAATACTCTATATAGTTCTTCCTTCATAGAGTCATCTACATTTTCTGGAAATATGTATAATTCTGACTCCTTTAGTAGATTCTTGAAATAATTAAATAGTGTTTCATCTAAAAATGTAATAAACTTTTCTTGTTCTTCTTCCTTTTCTTTCTCAATAATAACGTCGAGAGAAATTGTAAAATTCTTAAAGAAAATTTCTAATAATTCTGGATCTTCAATCTGTTCAAAATGGCTAGGCTCAAAAAAATCAACTAAATACTGTTTCATATTTGGATCACAATAGTTAAAACATAAACTATATAAATCGTCCCAATCAAATCCTAATGTTTCTGTTAAATTCGTTGATATATCAAATGAACTTATAATTCGTTTTAATATAAAGTTACGGAAGCAATACAAAATAAATTGGTAAATAATAACCTCCCAAGGCTTTGTCACATCATATGAAACAATAGTATCAAGAATGTCGTTTAATTCAAAACTAGTTATTTGTTCAGTAGATTCAATCTGTTCTTTCGAAGTTTCCATCTAAATGATTTTTGTATTCTAGAATATAGGTTCTAACGCAATGTTTAAGTTTTCAAAAAAAACAATATATGTAAATGAAGAACAAGAAAAAGCAATTACAAGACCAAGAGATACAAATCAAAGAATTATAGCTTCTGCGGGTTCTGGAAAAACAACAACAATTACTGCTCGTATTGCGTATTTAATAGAATATTACAAAGTAGAATCTAACCGTATTGTTTTATTAACATTTTCTAAGAACTCTGCCAATGAAATGAAGAAAAAACTATATGATTTAATTGGTGATAATCAAGTATACGCTGGAACGTTTCATGGGCTCGCAAAAATGTTACTACAAAAGTATTGCCCAAAATCAATTCAAACTCTCTATTTTATTGATGAACTTGTATCTATGGGAGAACAATGGTTAAAATCATATGATGGCCGTAAATGGGTTGGTAGAATCCAATATATTTTTGTAGATGAGTTTCAAGATATTAATTCTTCACAATGGAATATGATTCTTCGTATGCTTTGGCCTGGTGCTAAATTAGTGGTAGTTGGAGATGATTGCCAAAATATTTACACGTGGCGTGGAAGTAATGTAAATTTTATTCTAGATCTTGATAAACATGTAAAAAATCTAGTAGATGATCAGTTACATATAAATTATAGATCATCAGATAGTATTATTCAAGTAGCGAATGCTGTTATGAAACATATTCCTACATTGCCTTGGAAACACACAATGGTATCTGCGTTACCAAAAAATAAAAAGCCAGAAATACACTTCTTTTATAGATCATCGGATGAAACATCTTGGATTATAAAACAGATTCAAAAACAGTTACAAGAAAATCCTAATGCGACTATCGCAATCATGAGTCGTATTAATGTTGATTTATATAGATTTGAAGAAGAATGTATTCAAAAAAATATATCATACAGATTATTTGATTTAACAAGTAACGATGAAACACTTGATCTACAAAAGAATAGTATTGATTTAGTAACAATTCATAGTTCAAAAGGTTTAGAATGGGATATTGTTTATTTAGTTCATGTAAATGATGATGTTTTTCCATCCAGTAAGAAAAAAGAAGACATTATTAATGAACGACGTTTATTCTATGTAGCGGTTACTAGAGCAAGAAATGAATTATATATGTCATATACAAATGATGAGCGAAATCTTAGCAGATTTGTGCGAGAAATTCCTAACACAATTCTAACATATACTGGATTAGCAAAATATATGTTAAGTGAATTTGAATTAGGGAAATCTAGAAAAAGATTAATTGATATATTAGGTTCTTTAACAACAGATGATTTAACTAGTTTGAGGAACCAAGGATATTTAGATTGGTTTAATACACAAATGCTTGAAGTGAAAAGTTTGTATCCAATTGATATGTTTTGGAAACGACCCAATTGGATTTCAAATGAAACACTTTCAGATTTTCAAAGATTTTTAAATGTTTGGTTACGAAGAAGTTTTTGTAAAATATGTAAAATACCTTATAGAGATCCAAATGCTGAAAAACTAATATTTACTTTACGTATTTATGCGGAAGATTTAGAGTTCTTCAATAATAATAAAGAGAATATAGAGTTTTTGATATATCACTATTTTGGAGGGATTCCAAAAGGGCAAGATATACCAAACATTGACTATAAGATGATTGAAAACTTTGCTACATATAATAATATACTATGGAGTCCAAAAGACATTGTGTATGCCACAAATATTGTAGGAAAGATAAGAGGGCAGCTAAGACCTTTGCGCTTCTTTAACTATCATATTAAAGAGTTTTCTATTGGACCATCGCGCTTTGTTGTTCCAATTCAATGGAGAGGAGATGTGTTGGAATCGTGGAGAAAAGTTGTTGATTTAAATGTAGACTGGAAAGACTGTTTAGTAGATATTTGGAGAATAGGCGCATTAAGTATGGTAGCAGAAGGGAGAAATGTTGCAATGTATAGAGCTCCAAGATTAAAAGAAAATCTAAAAGAAGAAGATTTTATTCACTTCCTAGAATGCGTAGAACGTTATACAAACATATACATTTCTCAAGAAAATCTATTAGCAACTTCATTATGTATTGAGAATGAAGATGATATTCAAGAATCTATTGATTTACAAACAGAGAAATCTTTAATTAATATTGGAAGTTTACGTTTTGATAGCGCAGAGTTGCTAAGACTTGCTATCGCATCTAGTTTTTTTGAAGAGCATATTGAAACTATAGGTATTTTTATTCCACTTGATGGAAAAGTATTTAGTTTAAAGTTACCACATAATATCAAAGAAATATCTCAACATATACTTAAAATTGCTTTGTCTAAAACGAATTAATTTATTCTACAACAGGTTCAACGACAGGTTCAACGACTGGTTCAACGACTGGTTCAACGACTGGTTCTACAACTGGTTCAACGACTGGTTCTACAACTGGTTCTACAACTGGTTCTACAACAGGTTCTACAACTGGTTCAACGACTGGTTCTACAACTAGTTCTACAACACGTTGTGTTGGAACGAACCCAACCGCAGCCCAGTCGTTAATACCAGATAAGTTTTTAGGAACCCATTGTTCTGGTAAAACATATTCTTTATTGTTCATATCATCAAACCAAGTTCTAGTTTCACGAACAAAGATACAAGGGACAAAATCTAAATTCTTACCGATTTCATTTAGCATATTATTCTTCTCAACTACATTATTAACATCAACAGCAGTGACATTTACTGGTTTTGTAGCTAACAGTTCAGAATCATCACAATAGAAAAATACAGCGGGTTTATCAGACATTCTATTTATCCATTATATTTGGATACGTTTTTAGATTTCTAGGATCGTTTGTTTTAATATAATATCTTTCTTGTTTTGTAGCATTAAAGAATGTTTTATTTGATACTGCCGTATTAACACTATCAGCGTCTTCTCTACATTTATAAGGGCCTGCTGTAATAACTGCTTTAGGCATCGCAATATCAGGAATTTGAGATGTGCGTGTAGGGTTGCTAGACACTAATATACGATTATTAAACATATCGCCTTTATTATTTGGTTCATACTGGCCAGCATCACATTTTCTTAATGGTTGATTTAATCTACGAAGTTGAGATTCAGAATCAACAGATGCTAGATATCTGTTAGGATCTTGAAAGAACCCTCCAGCCGGAAATGCGATATTAGGATCAGTATTTGGTGCGGGCTCGTTTGTTGTGGAATTTACATATTCTAAACATATCTTTGTCCATGGTCTAGGACCTAATGGTAAAGGGATACTGTAATTTTGTTCTGGTAATGTATGTTTAATCATTAATGTAGGATCAAAATGGAACTGATTGCACACGGGTGGGAAGAAATCTTTTGGTCCCTCATTTTGTAAAGGATATGTGCCTTCTGTTGGATATAACTCCATCTAATTATCTAGGGTTTAAAATACCTTGGCTAAAATCGGCTCGTGCTATATCCATATTTTCTACAATTTGAACTACAGCATTCCATTCACAATCTGAATTATCAATAATATTTCCAGCAACATCATACCAAGTAAATGTTAGTTTATCAAGTCTTCCTAATGGTGGATTAAAACTGATAGGATTCATAATCATTGTTTGCGCATATGATCCAAAAGGTGCTAATAAGAGTTTACCATAATATGCCTTTGTTTGACCAGTAGATTCAAGAGTGGCAGATATATTCTCTTTCGCAGTTGTATCAACACGATTTACATCAAACTCTTGATTTAGACGTAATACAATATAATCATCTAAAATTTTATAAAATGAAGTAGCTGTTTGAATGACATCATAAGGTGTATCTTGTTTTGTATACCCTAAATTCCAACCCAATCCCCAATTATCATCTAGATTCACAAACTGAGGAGGCAATGATGTTTTCCACAATATAGAAAATAGTAATGGGTCAGTATAGTTTTGGCGATTTCTCGCCGTTTGTGGTATAATATATTGTAAATCCGTTGATATAAAATTTGACATGCTAGAATTCACATATGTTGTTATAGTATTAATAAGTTGGATATTTGATTGATATGTGTTATATGTATTTGTAAAATATCTCATAAAATCACCAAACCCTGTTACGTTGGATAGTGTAACTCCATAAAACCCTGGCACAGTGTTGCTACCAAATACTTTCGAAGCAAATACAAAGTTGCTATTGAACGACTTTAGATTACTTGCGTAGTTTGGATTAAAATTACTAGTTACATTGCTTAGCAGTAGAATTTCATTTGATATATCTTGGAAACTCGCATATCCATAATCATAACGATTTGGTAAAGAAAATCTCATATACACTTGCGATTTTTCTGTCGGCGAATAATTTCTTAGTGCCAAATAATATTCTGTTGTTTTATTTTCTAACGGTATGAATGTGGAATACGCGTTGAAATTGTATCCTGAAAACTGGGTATCGCTAATATAGAAATTCGATTCATTCCCCCATGGACATATACTAGATTGCGATAAATCTTGTATGTAGGTTGCTTTGTCTTTGTAGAAAAAGAGTTGCGTGTGGTATAATTCTGGATATTGTAAACCAGATAAATCTGGCATGAGATTTACTTGTCTTGAGATATTGTTGTAGATGACACGTTGTGTTGGATAGAATAGTTGCCAAGCATATTGTAAAGTATTCGCAATTCCATCTACACTTATAAAACGATTGCCATAAATCTGCCCTGATAAATCTGAGAACCATAAAGCACCAGAATATCCAGATTCCATTTCATACACATTTGTAGGAAGATTTGAGCTACATGTTTGGACAGATTGTATATAATCGTATGGAAGACTAGTAACAGACTTTGTTGTAAGTTGATAGAACTGATTTCTAGTACTATCTTTAAATCCATAGAAAATATCTTGAATTGGGACTCGTGTTAAAGCAAGTTGTTCGAATGCTTGACCTGGTGAGAACTGTATTGCGGTAATTTTTGCTAAAGTAGCAGTACCTGAAATTATAGTACCATTGGATGTTGTAACCTCCCCATAAAGTTTTTTATTTATTTGTGTAAGTGATGTATAATTGCTTGCTAAATTTGGTTCTATATAATACAAATCAGTAAATCCTTGATTACTTAAATATATTGATACATAAAATGCTCCTAAATTCTCTTTTGGACTTTGATACGTCTTATAATATAAATAATTTGCTGGGTCTGGAAGGCTAAATAATAGATTTGACGATACTACACGTGTTTTTTCTACATTCGGATTTGAATCATACCAATCATAAGAAATATTACTATATTTTTCTTTTGCTGCAAATACGAAATTTAAACTATTCGATACGTCTTTATAAGAAAAAGTAAATCCTCCAAAATTATTGTATGTAAAACTCGTTATATTATCTGGTAGAAATGTATCACCAAATGTTATATTCTGTTTTGTTTGTATTACTTGTGATACTGGATTATATGTATTAATTAATAAACTATTATTGGATATATCTATATTTGATAATCCTAAAAAAGCATATTCATATTCATTTGCTGCTACATTCATTAGAGTAATATTTGAATTGTATGAAAAGATTTCATCTGCTGCAAAAGAATTAACAAAGTAGAATTGTCGATTGGATGTAGCGTCATATTTATATAATCTAAATTCATTTCCTTGTGTTAACATATATCCAGAAATATCCATTATTATTCTATCAGTATTTACATTCAGATTCGAATAAGTGTACATCTGCGATTGAATAATTGGTATATTCGAGCTATACGCTTGGTAAGTAGTTCCAATTGGCATAGATTGTTGGTATTGTGCTTGCGTTTGGTCATAACCGTTTGGAGGCGCTCTATTACTGTCAGGCGTTGTCTTGATTTGTGGGATTATTAGATTTGCGCCATTCGCTGAAGTAGTTCCATCCAAGTACGTATTTGAAGCAATAGCGTCAGAATAGTATGGGTATGGCACTAGAGAACCAGTTAATCCAATAAAAGGAACAACATGATAATTTGAATCAAATGCTAATACAGTATATCCATTATTATAGTCATTCGTTATAGTAGCAGCGTTTTCAGTAAATCCATATAAATAAGAATAATAACCACTTCTAAAAGAAGTATCACGAGTAAACTCATAGTACGTTCCACCTTCTGATCCAAATCCATAATCTGTATTTGAACTATTATACAACGATGAACCAGAAAATCTTAAAGTAGCAATTGCGTTTGATAAATTAATAGTTAAAATATCTTTGTTTTTCACAACACACGTATAATATATACCAAGATACTGTATGTTTAGATTCGGATCGCTGGCATAATTATTTATATTAGGCTGGCTCCAGTTTGATTGACTAAATACAGATTTGAACATATATTTCTGAATATCCCATGTGCCTTGCGTTGGTATCAATGAAAGTCCATAAATACCATTCGCCAATTGTAAATTGCCAGACAAATCAAAATTGTAACCTGTTAATACGTTAGAGAATAAGTTTGAATTGTAAGACGCAGAATATGAAGTAATAAACTTTGATTCAAGAAGAGGTTCATTACTAGAGTTTGGTATATAAGAAGTTGCATAATAATGAACTTGTGAGTATTGTCTGTTTGATGGTATACTAGGAATATAGTTTGAGATTGATTGAGGTGTATAGAGTTTGTTTGTTGTAGTTGGATAGAAATATGTTTGCGTTGTAGAATTATAACCCGCTTGTAATCTAAAAATATATTGTGTTATAGGGTCGGCATATAGAAGCGTATTTGGAATCGCATTCGACAATGGTTGGTCGCTTACATATCCAATATAATGTGTTAAATCTGTGGATACACCATTCGTATCATACCCCATAGGAACATCGTTATAAGAAATATCAGCAAATAACATATTGGAAACTGGATTCTTTTGGTAAAGGTTAGAGCCAGAAGGTAAATGTAAATAATCAACATCGTAGGAACGAGCATATAAAAAGTTTGTTAACTGGCTCTGAGGATTTAGATTTGGGTTGAAACCAACAAGACTATTTGATAGAACTGTATAATTCGACGATGTAAAATAAGGAGTAATTACATAGTTTATTGTAGGTGGAGCAGAGTTTTCAGAACGTACAATAGCATAGAATATTTGATTGCTTGTAGGCAGTTGATAACATGGGAAAGATATATCTACGCTCGTATTTGATACTGGTATTAAGTTGGATGAAATATAATTAAATGGAGGTTCATGGCGGAATTCATGAATGTCCGCATAGAATGCGCCAATATCTCTATATAAGAATATATCTAATGCTCCTGTAAAGTTAGAGCCTTGTGGATATGCTGATATATTTAGAGCAATAGAATATTTGTATGCGATTGAATTGGATGAATCTGGTAGCGGTGGCACAAAACTGTAGTAATCAGAAGGCTGTGTAACAGAAATAGAGGCATACGTATTGCTCCAAAGAGCATAAGAAGTCGAAAGATTTATATTAAAATTAGACTCGGTTATAGAAGTAAACCCTGGTAAAGATACTATAGTGATGTTTGAATTTGTTAACTTTGCGTTGCTAGAATTATAAATAAAGTTGTAAGAATTATCAAATAACATACTATGAGATAGATCATAGTTAGCGACATTATATTCTGGATATCTATATTTAGTTGGTCTAGGTAGCGTTTCTACTTGTAACGTTTGACGATACGAAGATTTAAATTTAAAAACTGTATACGATGCTGGTTGAATGTTTACAACTGCATCCGCATGATTGAGTAATCTAGAATTATAAA